>Ga0209611_10003560_pt1 | contig 26924 bp, 14 predicted proteins | sample S1TSphgellanicum_3_FD_187693 | JGI IMG/M metagenome (GOLD analysis project Ga0209611, IMG submission 187693) | Host-associated microbial communities from peat moss isolated from Minnesota, USA - S1T2_Fc - Sphagnum magellanicum MG (SPAdes) (version 2) | ecosystem: Host-associated > Plants > Peat...
AACACATAGGGTGAACACCATGTACCAAACAATGTTGGGCAAGTATATATACTGGAACTTTGCTGTATGGACTATAGTAGGGCACACCAGTGTGACTCATGTCTTGCATCCTATTAGGACACACCAATGCAACTAATGTCCTGCTTTTGTAGGAGCTACCAGTGTGACTCATGTCCTGCAAGAGAACACAGGCTGAATGCCATGTACCAAACAGTGTTGGGTGAGTATATCAATTGAACTTTGCTTGCAGAGACTGTAGTAGGAAACTCATGTCTTGCATCTTGGTAGGACACACCAGTGTGGGCTCATGTCTTGCTTTGGTAGGACCTATCTGTGTGACTCATGTCCTGCAAGAGAACACATAGGGTGAATGCTTGCAGTACCAACTACCAAACCAATGTTGGGCGGGTATATTACTGGAACTTTGCTTTAGAACTAATATTGATCCCCATATCACAAAACCAACCCAAGTGGTATCAATGTTTCTTTTTTAGGGTTTTCTGTTTGTAGCCAGGATATAGAAAAAAAAAGTGGCTATCATTTGGAAAATATCCCCAAGCTAAGTTGTGAGCTTTACACATCATAAAGTATGAGGTTGAACATTATGGCAAAACCTCAACACACTCGAGATAGTAGAGATTACGAGGGCAAAAGGAGGGGAAAAGGTTCTTATACACCTATCACTCCTTCCTTAAGAGTATGTGGGGGCCTTATGCTTTTCTTACAACCTATCTATCACTCCTTAAGAGTAGTAGGCGGGGTCTTATGCTTTACTTTCATCTACTCCTTTAAAGTAAGAGGGATCTTACACCTATGAGAGTAGGTGCAACAAGATCCCTCTCTTTCAGTGAAAGAAATAGGTGTGAGAACCCTCCTCTTTTCTAACGGGTATATTCACGGATATAAGATGACCAACCTCCAAATGGTATTTGGAAATTGCTTGGAGTGCTTTTACATGGCCACAGAGTACCGGCACCCACCAGCGCATCATCCAATGGATGTCCGTTATCACTCAGTTGTGGATGAACCTCAACTGAGTTAATATTTGGTTTCACCTTGGTACCCAAATCTGTAGGAAATAGGTCTTGTATATAGAGGTGGATAGGTAGGAAAATAGGCAACTTCTAGGTAAGTAGATGGTTTATATACATAGTTAAGGGCTGTTTTTATTACCTACTTACTTACTAACAACCTGCTTGTGGGTTGTTAGTAGTAGGTAGAGAAGAAAGTAACTGAGCTAACCACCATGGTTAGCTTAGGGAACTGGAACCCAACAGAAAGTTGATTTCTGACCACTTATCATTCATCCATCATGGTGGGTTGGTGGGTGCTGGTTCACTGTGGCCCAATAGCCTAGCATGTTGGAGTGTGACCCAGGTGGCGAAATTTTGCCACTTGGCAACAAAAGAAAAAAAGATTGGGGCTGTGACTTCTGGAAAGGATGGTTTTGGAAAGAATGGCCCACAGTTGCCATATTTCATTGATTTTTTTTTGAAATCGCCATATATAGACCATTGGTTCTTGCATGTAACCATTATATATATATATATATATATATATATATTGGGGTTTCAAATATTAGAAAACACTTTTCTCTCTGACTTGTAGCCAAATTTGGCTAAATCCTCTTGGTGCATTAATGGCTAGTCCACCTACCTCACGAAATTGGAGGGAAAAGAAAAACACCTGCTCCTGTCATGTACCCCAGTGTGGCCCAGCCATGCAAGTGGGAATATCATAAATAAATAAATAATAAGTAGTAATTTACTGTACACACCATGGTGCAAAGTGCAAACACAAGAGGCACAAAGACCAAAAGACTAGGTTTAATTTACTATTTTTTTGCATGGCCACAAGCATAATAAATAGTTTAAAAATTGGATCCCCTCAAACCAAAGGGTTATTGTCTGCAAATATGAAACTTAAAATGGTTTAGGGTTTGACATTTTAGGGGTTTGGGGATTTCCTCTTAGGTAGGGGTTAACATTACCTTTCATAATTAATTACCTAATTCAATATTACGGTTTTGATTTTTCTTTAGCTTCTTGAGTTGGGTTTGGATTTTTTATTTATTTAGTTTCTTTTCCTTTTTCTTCTACACTACTTATTAGATTTGTGAAAACCTTAGCCAGCTGAACTCATTTTTACATATTTCAATTTTTAACTAATTTGCTCTAGTAGTAGTATATAGGCATGGATTATGGGATTTTTACCATGGTACCAAAGTGGGTGCTGGTTCGCTCAAAGCCTAGCACAGTGTAGGTGCAAGTTCACCCTGACCAAATTTTCTGCTAAACCTAAATTTAATTTAAGATGAAAACCAATTCAAAAATGGCATTGTGATCGTCTTACAGCCACTTATGGGTTAGGGTTGCATGCCAGGCTTAAAGCCCAAATCTGTCATACAAACCTCAAAGGGGAAAAACATATTGCAGAGCTGAAATGCCTGACATTTTAGGACCTTTTTTGGCCTTGCCTACTACCAAGGCAAGAAGGATATTGTGTTTAGATTCATCATAGAGTATTGTAGCTTAAGGGATTTTGGCCCCTACTAGGTAATAATAATAAGTCTATTTTTATATGAGGATTTTTGAAAGATGATATTTTGGCTTGTGTTGAAACTTGAGATTAGTTATTATAGAGTTATAATATCTTGAAAGAGTTTGGTTTCTTGTAGAGGATTTTGCCATGGTGAAATATTTGAGTTTCCATAGTTCTTCTTTTGCCTTACGATCCTTTTTTATGTAAATGGCAAGGCCACATTGTGACACACCACTTGTTGTCCTTCCTATCAGACATGAATGGAAACTAAATTTGGTGCACAAACATGAAGAAGCACTTAATGTCACAACAGCATGGTGACAGTAAGGCATTCCAGAAAATCCAAGGCTGATTTCCATTCCTCTTTACATTCTTGGCAACTTGCAGGTGCATTCTTTTATAGAAACTGAGGACCCCAATGAAAAAAGTAAGAATATCCATGTTGCAGTGGAAGTATAAAGGTGGTTTTTTTTTTTTTTCCAAATTATTTTTTCTTTTTTTTTCAAAATAATAACATTTGGCCCATGACAATCTGGTTTCAACCAGTGTTGGGTGGGTGGTTCTTTGAAATTTTTAAAGAACCATCAATTCCAGTTCTTTAACATTTTCAGAATCAAAGAACCGTTGGTTCTATTTCTTTAAATAGTTCAGAATCAAAGAACAGTTGGTTTGAATTCTCTCCATGGTTATATACTGGAGCATTTGAAAGTTTTGAGAATCTCTAAGTGACTAAGAATATACCCGGTTTGATAACCGGTGGGCACCCATCCCTTGTTCTAAGAGCTGCCCAACATTGGTTTCAACTTTTGGACATACCAGCCTGATCCTGGTATTGGGTATTTTTTCAAAAATTTCATAAGCAGCCCGGTCCTTGCTTGCATTGGGTCCAAAGATGGATTTTTGACTGCTATAAGGCAAGCCATGTACCTACTATGCACATGATATTGAAATTGGTGTAATGCAGGTATATTCTGTATACCCATAGAATATAACTACATTATATATGGGGTGTGGGGGTGGAAATGGTACAAGATTGGTATTGCCTAAGGTCATCCCAGTCTAGTAGGGTCCTTATACCAGTGTTGACCATTCCAGTATTATTACCATTTAAATTATTTCTAAATATTACAAAATATCCCAAAATCCATTATAAATATTCCCAAATATACAAATCAGGGTTTCTGAGTTCAAAATCTAACATTTTTTTTTCAGGCTTAATATAGCCACTAAAGAGGCCTCACTCCAAAAAGTCAAGGTACCAAATGTGGGGTGCTGGTCACCCTGGTCTACACTTTTCCTTCACCATCTCAAGTAAGACCTGCTAGTGACTAGGTATATTTAACTTTGGGAAGGTTAAATTTGGACTCAGACCCTGACTTAGTCTTCAATAGGGATATTCATAATATTTTACAATGGGCAAAATAGGAACAGGTTTTTTACTGTTTCTTGGTAACTCTAGTTTATTGAACAGTTTTCATCCACATCCTTACCTTCACCTGGCAGCTTTATCATTCTTTAGAGACAGATCTCTAACATTGTGATTAGCTTTACTATTTGTTAAGCTCGGTGGTTTTATATCAAGGTGTAAATTTTCATAATATTGAAAATCTAAAAGTTCTAGATGACCGATTTTTTGGGCAAAGTATTCTTGGATTAAAAAATAGTGTAATGGAAATTGTCGCATTTTATTTTTTATGTAGTAAAAAAATTAGAGAAGGATGTGTAAATTGTTGTGGATGAATGCCACTTTTTTCTCCATCTCGGTATTGATGACAGCCGGTTTGGACTCCATCTTTCTTTGGATGAAGTTAATGTGGGCTACATTGAAATTTTGAATTTTAAAAAAAGTATTTCTAAAATTATTATTGAAATTAAAATTAAATATTTTATAAAAAATGCTAGGCTACTACTAATTAGATTTAGCTGCCTATTGCCTTCATATAATCAGGGCTCTCATGAGCATTTCTATTTGAATGAGATCTATACCAAGAAGGTGCATTAGACTTTGCCCATCATGTGCAGGTCTAGTTTTTTGCCATTGTTTTGTAGCACTAATTTTCCAATACCCTTATAGCTAAGGTTTTTGGATATTCGTCTTTATGTTGTGTGGGTCTAGTTTTTTTTATATCCTTCAAGTTAAGGCTTTTTCAAAATTTCTCATATTTCAAGCATTCTGTAGTATGTTCCAGGTATGGAAGAGATCTTGAACCTCCACAGCCAGATTGAACCAGCACCCCACTAGTGCACCATCCACTGGATGCTGGATGCCCATTATGACTTAGTTGGGGATGAACCTCAATTGAGTCAACCTCTGATTTAACCATGGTAACCCATTCTGTGAGATGTAGGTCCTATATATATATAGATAGATTGGTAAGTAAATAAGTGATTTCTACGTAAGTGGATGGTTTGTAGTTTGTACCCATGATGGGCTCATATCAAATATATTATGTACCAGTCTGGTCCTAGTATATGGGTGTTTCCAAAAATGAAATATAAAATTGGTTTTATAGAACCGTTGAAACTTATGTAGCTATCTGACTTCACATATTGGGGTTATGATTATTGGTATTCATATATTAGAGTTATCGGTAAAGTCTCATGGTCAGGGGGTGAGAACGGCCAGTTTGGATATAATAGGACATCAAATGCATAATGGGAATGAAAATTTTACAAAACGAAATAACTTGGACTCAAACTAGTTTTTCCACCAATTTTGGTGGTAAACGGAGTTTCATCTTTTGTTTCCTTTTTCTTGAGCGCTTTCACTCCTGCTACATAATTTTCACTGCTCGTACCTGTACAACTATTATAATTACTCTGGAACCTTGTGCATTAAATGCTGAGTTTCAGCATTTCATACTGAGATTTAATAAAATTTCCTTACTTTGCAAAGACCACTGAAAGAGGGTATAACAGGGGGTGAAAGCAGGCCCAAAGACTGACCAGATAACTTTCGGGATAACTCTATTGACTAACATGTTTTTCTTAGTCACAATAAAAAGACCACCATAGCTCACCAAAAAACTGCATACACTTCATAGCAGAGGAGCTAAGATTCGTACCAAAAGAGTGAGGAGGACAACTTCCTAGTACCAAGCAAGAAGACTTAAATCTAAAACCTAATAGTAGATTGGTCTGGTCAACAATACCAGGGATGATATTATTGTTGATACCAGCTCAGCACCGACATTAGTTTGTACAATTGTTGATACCAAGCACAAGCCCACATACCAGATCGACACCGACATTAGTTTGTACAATCGTTGATGCCAAGCACAAGCCCACATACTAGATAACCCCAGTTCATGTGCCTTGGGTTGGTCTATTCAGGTCAACTGAAAACATAAGTATGGAGAAGTTCTCAATACTCTCATGTACATATTTCTTGGTCAGGTTGCATCTCTACTTGTCCCACATGGCTCAATTAATTACATAGGACTGTTTGTTTTTGGTTTTCTGGAAGATTGATTTTCAATGTGAAATCATTAGACACCCAAAGCAAGTGATCGGCGTGATTTGCTCATTTCTGTCAGTTTCATGCAAGAAATTAGAAGTTTCTTTTATGTTTCTCAAGAAGGTTGTTGATCAGCCTCTGTGGTTCAGTTTGTTGAACAATGTCAGAACCCAACAGGTTTTAAGAATTGGCAGTTTAAAAACCTAAGCTCTTGTTCAATTCTTTCTTGCACCGACGTCTTACTGAAAAATCATTAATGTAGCCACTTCCTACAGGATCCACTCAACTACTACTTTCATGAATTTGCAGTTTAAAAACCTAAGCTCTCATTCAACTCTTTCTTGCACAAACTTCTCTCTGAAATCACTATTGTAGCCACTTCCAACAGAATCCACTCAACTACTATTTTCAGGAATTTGCAGTTCAAAAACCTAAGCTCTTGTTGAATTCTTTCTCGCACCAACTTACTGAAATCCCTATTGTTGCCACTTCCAACAGAATCCACTCAACTACCACTCATGAGAAACATTCAAAGGATTCATTTCAGTAAATTTCATGCAAAAACCTTAGTTGAGTGTTTCTCATGAGAGTAGTCAAGCAACTTCTGGTGAATTGTTGCATCTTTCTACCACTGAAGTTCCCTTTCAACTTTCTTTCCTGGGTTGCCACTTTTATCTCTCTGAAAAGTGAGAAATTGTCCAAAGGATCATTGAACAGAAGCCATGATAAGCAGAGCTCCCAAGCTGCCTACCCTCCATACAATCTCTAGAATACAACTTAGGCAAAGCTCATTGCAGCTCTCATGAAATCAGATCAAGTTGAAAAAGATGGGCGGAGATTGGCCAGTGTGGAAAATTCTACTCTTACACCATAAAGGTTTTCAAGTTGTCATCAATGGCAGAATCATCAACCACCAGTGCCAGTAGTAGCAATTGGCTTCCTGGGATTTTGTTGCTCCACTAAAACATCTTTTCAGAATCTGCTTTAAAATCTGCACTGATGAAGCTTGTTGCACAACTGCTTTCTCATGTTTCATTGCTTAGTTTACACAGTCTCTTTCTTTAAACTCATAAAATTGTCTTTATGTGGTTTCTACTCTGGTGGAATGCGATACCTAGATTTCCTCAACTACCATAAGAGAGGCTCCAGTGGCTCACAGAAATTTGACAGCCTTCAAACATGACACAGACTCTCAAGTAATGAGTTCAAGTAGCTTGGGGCCTTGGACAGGATACTTACATGATGAAATAACTGTCAGCCCACGGGCATCCGAAGCAATGGAATCCATGTGGACACAACTTAGAATTTGTTGCTTCAAAATAGCTGAAGGACCACAAATGCTCTCCAGAGGGAGTCTGATAGATTGTCAAGCTATCAACCACTGATACAGGCTTAGACACTCATGGGAATCAATGAACCATTCAGATGAGGTGCTCAACATAGGGCCTCTGTAGTTCATCACAAGTGTGGAGCAAACCCAAGCTGTCTGATTTCACCTTTCATTGAATGTTGTGCTGGTCTGTGCACTGCTCAAATCTGGTCAACCCTGAAGAAGCTCCAACTAACTAGTCTACACAAAGCTGCACTTCAATTGGTGGCAGAAGCTCCAGACAATGAGACAGGTATCAAATCTCTAAAAATTGACCCACCTTCCATGAGAAAGGGATTTCCTGCTTAATAAAGGTGCTCCACATTGACAACACGACATTTAAACTTTGATATAACTCACTGCATTTGACTGAAGAGGATGTGACTGTTCTAACTCCCTCAAGATCAATAGATCTCCCACATAATTACACCACATATATAACCCTGCCTCTATTCACTAGCTAGAATCTATCACCAGGCAAACTACTAGTTACTTGTAAACAAATAAAAAATTGGGCTTGGTGCAGTTGGACAGGGTTATGATTGCACTGCCAGCCTCTGAAGGTGTTCTACAAAGACTTGTAAGCTCACATCATCAGTGAAGATGATATCCCCTCCTGGAGCAGGTCCATTAGTTGAAGTGTAAGTTGCTGATGGGTTTAACTTTGCAAGTAAGAAACGTGCCTGTGACCCATATTGGTCACAAATAACTAATCGTGGGACTGGAAAACGCTCATTGACAATCGCATGGGCATCATCCTGTGGAGCTTTAAGCAGCTGGGCAAAAGCTTCATGCTCTGGCTGTTTGTGGTAACCTGCGTTACGCCACTGGGCAATCGTCATACCATGAAATACAACAATACTGAAGTAAGCATCCAGTAACAAAATCCGGTCAGCTGCAATTGCAGAAACGTCCAAGAGTGCTGCTTCAGGGGGTGCATTAAAAGAATATGATATTAGTGATGGCTGAATCATTACTAGAGAATTGGTCACATTTTCCCGATACAGCACCATGCGAAAGTATGCTGTTTCATCAGGACTGTTGTTGAATACTTGCACAAATTGCGACCGCCGTAGGTTGAACATGAATTGAGGGAAGATCGCAAAGCTTGGTGCAAATATGAAGGAAGCAGGGTCATCCTTTCGGTAGTCCCCAAATCTGGAGGCCAAGCGAATGAGTGAGCGATCAAGCCACCGAGTTGCATCAAATTCTTCCTCTGCCTCCATTTTGTGAGAAGCTAAGCGTGCCATAGTTACAGCAGCTGCTTCTTGATCAAACCCTGCCACAAGCTCTTCTGTGGTGGAAGTTCCATCCACCCATCGCCGAGTTAGGGTTGTTGCTCGAAGGCGCATCTCACCTCCCTTGTGTTGATACAGAGTAAGGAACTGGAGAAAGAACTGCTGCCCTGTTGCTGTGTAAGGTCCAGGTTGTGTGGTTGGATTTACTTCAAAAAACACAGTCAGTGTTGTACCTCTGTTGAGCCCACTCAGTTTCCAAGCAGATGTGCCACCCTGTCCAATGACTGTATCAGCACAAGAAATTCCCTTCCTGTCTAAGGAAGCACAGGGACCAATTGCTCCTTGGATCTTCACCTCCTTTGAACAGTTTACTTCAAAGATGCCATTGAAGCTTAGGTCAAGTGCATGGTCCCCAGATTCAAAGACCCGTTTAAGAGAGTCCTTAAACACAGGATGGCCAAAACTTTCAGCCAGCACTACTAGACCCCCTGTTCTCTCTATTGCAACCTTCATCTCTGCAATTCCAACCTGCATGGAGGGACAGTAAAAACATTCAACCCTATTGGCCCTCTCAACAAAAACCCCACAGAGTATTCTGTGTGCTTATAAAGAATCTGCATGGCAAAAGACTAACAATCTCAACTGTTGCATCAAATCTTGCAGACATCTATGCAAAGAAGCAGAGGAGAAGTAAGTATCAGTGTTGTTTATAAAAGGCCTCCCAGGAGAAACCTCATAGCTGCAAATCCCAATTAGGGTGCATGGCTATTGAGTAGTGTAGCTAGTTTCAATTCCCTAGTTGTGACTGCAGGGTCAATTCACACTCACATTGGCCAGTTTCTATTTCCTTAACTCGGTGCATGTTGCGGGAGGTGATCTTTACTTGGAACCCTAAACCATTCAGATGAGAGATTTCCAGACACCATGAAGGGTTAGATCACCCACTCTGAACTATCTTATTTCTTAGACGGAAGAACTGCAACACTAGCCACTGGTATGATCAAAGTGCTGTACGAACCTGAAAAATGCTGAGAAACACACTCTTTTGAATGACAAGAGCAGAGGACAAGTTCCAGGACCATCTTCAGGAGATGCTGAGGAGAATTTTCAAAACTGACATTATCATTCTAAGGATCATACAGTAAGGATGGCAGACTGGCTCAGAATCAAATGCAGCAGACTGTAGAATCATACCTTGTAATGTCTAACAGCAAAGAAAAGTTATTCTGGAGTATTGCCAATGGCAGCCAGTAACAACTCACCTGATCCAAAGCAGAAGCAAAGAGATCCAGCACATGGCCTTGGTTCACCAGCTGCTTTGCAAGCCCTTCATAAAATTTGATTGCTTTCCTGTACTGTGGGACAGCATCTTTGTCTATATCTTTGTGAGACCGAATTGGATCAGAAAGATCCCTTGAAACAATAGTGCCCGCTCCCTCAGTACAAGGTCCTCCAACAAACGCCATAATGCGAGCTCCAGTTCCAGGAACACAACCTCCCAACAAGCCTGCCGCAACACTGAGCGCAGTCCCAGTACATCGAGCTGCTCTTTGATCTGACGCAGTAGGCCATGCATCTCTCTGGAGCTCATCAAGCAAAGACGAGAGAGTGAACTCGCATGAAGATGCAGGGAGTAAGAACCTGTTGACACTAGTAGCCGTGATCCCCTCCCCAATGCCTGCAACCACTCCAGCCCTCTGCACCACGCCACTGCCAGCTGCCCGGCCGGTAAGCCCAAGACTCTGCAGAATCTGATCTTTCGTCACCTCCTTACCACCTCGAAACACATAAGACTTGGAGCATTCCGCAAACCCTAGCTCATGGACATGGACCTGCGCACCGAAAGTGATGAGACCTACCATGGCATTCTCAGGCAACAAAGTGATAGCCTGAGTGAGCGCCGTCTTGAGGTATCCAAGCTCTTCCTCAATGATGCAAGTATCCAACACGAACAAGAACACGGGAGGTAACCCTAGCTCCCCAGGCAGCGTATACTCAACTGTAGCACACTGCGGGAAAAGCTCCGCAGGCTGATTGGTATCCGAGATGGAAGCATAATGAACCGGAAAATGGTTGCGCTGGTAACAGAAAGGACAGATCCAGAGCTTAGCTTGGAAATCCACACGACAAAAAGGGTTAAGTAGAGATCGACACGATTTACAACGCAAGGGACTGTAAGGCAAAACGGTGAGCGCAGGCGCGGCATGCAACGGGGTAACGATAGCCGTTAACGGCACCACGCACTTGGTAACCTCAGCCTTGGAGCTAGGCCATACATTCCACGGCATACGCACGCCGTGCAAAGATTCGAGGTCGGCGAAGTCCGCCATGGTCTCCACACAAACGGATCACACCAGAAAACTCGTGTTCTCGCGCGCGCGCGCGCGCTCTGTCTCTCTCTGCGTCTGTCTCTTCCACACTCTCCGTGATGCGATTTTGAAGCTTTCGGGAAGATCCGCGTGCGTCGAGAGAGAGAAAGATCCAAACAAACACTGCGCGCGACAGCGTCCAGTTCTCTCGTCGACGACACCAGCGCATTGCAGCGCGCATGTCGCGTCGATGGGAGACGACGCCGGCCGCGCACGGGGGTAAGCCGATTACCGTCGTTTCCACCAGAGACTAGATCGCTTACCAGTCTTTGTCACCCATTACCGCACATTTCTTGCCATCCAAAAACCTAACTTCTTTCCATCATTATTTATTTATTTATTTATTACCATACCTACAACTGGTGTTTCGCCACTTCCTGGCCGAATATATATATATATAGAGAAAACAAGATTCCATTATTTCAAATTTAATTTTCCCGGACTCCAACAGTTGAGGAATAAGTATGCAAAATGCATTTTGTGATAGTAACCCAGTGGTTTTCACTTTTCAACAATTTTTGACAAATATCAATAATTTATTCTTTTTTTTTGGCTAGACCTGAGAGAAAATCCCACACAGAATAGAGCCTATAACAGCCCCTCTCTCTAATGCCTTAAAACTGAGCCCAACAAAGTGATACCATACCTACAACTGAGAACCAGTAAGGTAGATAGGCTGGTGAGCGAACATTTAAGAACTCAAATGAGGTCAGATCCTCACACATTGTTCCTATGCTTCTGAAGCTCAAAGAACATTTGTAACCCTCCACCTAGAGCTTCCAATGTCACAAAAATTGTTCAATTCAGTATAGGAATGGGGGAAAATTATAGGGTGTTTGGTATAAAGGGGGTTCAATGTTCGGTGATTGGTGAATAAGACACATTGATTTCAAGCTTAAAATCTTTGATCATTGCAATGGTTTGATATTGCTCTTTCTTGTTTGCTATCTTGTTGTGATCCAAATTTTGGTAGAACTTTTTTTTACGTCCATTGGATTGGTGAGATATTACTAGGAGTACGTCGTAGAAGGTTAGTAAAATGCAAGATGCTGATGGACAAGGTCTGTGCGGATTGTTTTATTATTAGGATACCATTTATGCATGGGACATGGAGAATGCATAGTTGATCAATTTGATCTGGATTTCTGGTTGTAGATAAATGAAAGGTACCTAGATTTCAAACATAAGAAGACACATCAAACATTTTGGTTTGAAGATTGGTTCTTGGCATATTAAGGTGTTCATTTTTTGGTGTCACATGAGTAGTTTTGAAGGGTTTTTCTAAGTTTGGTATGTGATTGAAAATTATAGAAGAATTTTATTTTTTTAATCCATAACATTTATAGAATTAAATTTGAAAATAAAATGTTATCGTTTCATTACAAAGTGGGACTTCTAAAGTGGTGTGACATTTTTGTCACAATCTATAAAAAACATTTATGAACTTTAATTACATAATAAACATGCGTGAAATGTTTTTTTTTTTTCCTAGTATGACTAAAAGACATTATTACCTTACATAACAATGACCAATTAAAAAAATTGAAAAACTCATGTTTTTGTTTCTAACTTTTCCCCTAACTGATCAAATCAAAACATGTGAATGAATGTAAGTTTGAGTGTCTCAATATTGATGGAAATTGCATTCCCTATAAGTTCATACAATTTTTTTTAAAATAATTCAAATGGACATGGTTGTTATTTTTTTCATGTTATTTTAATATTTGAATAATACATGTTCAATCACATACAAACCTTCCCCAATCTATGTGAGAACTAGTATTTAATGTAACTAATATCATTTTTTAATTTGAAAATCTTAAAAGGAAAACTCACAAAATTTATATGAATAATGACCCATGTAAAGCTTTCAAAAATATATGTTTTTGAGACAAAGAAATTGAAAAACAAACAAAAATTGCAACTCATATGGACTTATGAAAATATGATTAAATTTTAACCATAAAAAAATCCCTAACTATCAAACAATTAAAGTTTCAAATAAAAGATTCTTCATATGAATTGATCATGTTGCATTACATCATATATTAAGTCCCAATAACAAACTTGGAATATGAATCAATATAAGTTTTTCCATTTTGTGATGGTCCAGTTAAATGACCGGTCCATATTTTTCGACTTCAATAATTGATTACTACTAACAAATGAGTTTTTTTTTATCAATACATGAGTACATAGTTCTTTTCATAATGAAGTTGTTAGTTTTAATTCAAGTCCCAATTAGTAAATTTAAGGATATATTAATCACCATATGCGTTTGAATAAAGGGTACCCAAGAAAAAAACATCATTTTGTTATAATAGTGAAACACTCAATCTTGCATTCACCCATGTGTCACAATTTAAAAACTTATTAGTGTAAGTTTAAGGTATTCCATTTGCCTCCTATTTTGAAATGGAAAAATTTACATTGCCAAAACACTAAACATTTGAATTAAAAATTCAAAAAAAAGTAAAATTATAGAATCCACATGTGCCACTTTTAATACCACCTTAATGTGCCAAGACCTAACCAATGAAACTTGCCATGGGTGGCAATAGAGATGGTGTAGTGGCACTAGACACAATATAATTGAACATTTTTGCATGGAATAAAAAACTTACAAAATGTGTGAGGGATGGGAAACCTGATAAAGCAATCCAACTTTTCCAACATGTGCAAAGAGAAGGAATGAATCTTGACAAATTCACTTTTGTTTGGGTGATTAATGCATGTGTTGGTTTGGGTTCAAGTGAAGATGGTAGGCATGTTCATGGATAGATCATTCAAAGTGGTTGTGAGTTAAATGTCTTTGTGGATTCTAGCCTCATTGAGATGTATGCAAAATGTGGGAGCATTGAAGATGTTCAAAAAATGTTCAACAAGTTGTCATCTTGAGATGTGGTTATGTGGAATACCATGCCATTAGGACATGTGAAATGTGGGCAAGGGCAAAAGGCTTTGGAACTATTTTGACAAATGCAACTATATGGCAATTTGTTCCATTGCATAATAATTTGCACCATCACAATGTGCATCATTATGTTGTTCAACATTGTCATCTTCCATTATCACTCTTTGCACTCCACATGCACGCACATTGTGATGGCTGAAAATGCAACTAAAAGCACTATGGTTGAAAGTAATAAGTGTTTCACTAAAAAATTTGATCATGCTACAAACAACATAATTCCAAATAAGTTCAATTTTAATAAATTCTAAATTTAGTTCAAGAATTGTTACGAATTGAAAATTGATACAACAATTGAACAATTGAACAATGAATAAATAATCAAAATTTGAGCATGAAACGAATAGAGGTCAAGGTTGAAAAACATGTAGGGGTCAAAGTAGTAGAATTGGAAAAAGCAATAACATTTTTGCTATTGTTCCTATTCCAATGCCAACCACATCAAACTCCTATAACATCATTATGTGTAAACCTTATCAACCCAACTGGGACTACCAATAAATATTTGTTTTAATTAATGTAAAAATATACATATATTGTAGGGATAAATGTAATTGATTCCAAAAATCAAATTGAATATGTAGCTTACAAGTGATGAAAGATAACAAATGTAATAAATGAAAGCATCCACGCAATTCAACTTAAGAATGTTGAAGCTTGTAAAAAAAAATGGGGAATAATTTACAAGGAGATCAAAATGATCTTTGATTACATGTCAAACATAACCAAAACAATGTTGATTACCAAAAGCTCACTCCATAAGACTACACAACAAAATCAAATCTACTTTAAAATTACATTGATTATAATGACAACCTCATGGATTACCAAGGAGACAATCAATTGACCAATAACAAAAAATTCACTACACTTAAAAATTTACATCCTTGGGCCAACTTATACAAAATGCAAGCTGCATGAGCTTTGATTATAATTGCAAATTTGTATTTAGTATCTTGTTTACAAACCTAAGACCTTACCTAATTAAAAATTTCAAATATAATGTGTTTCCTCATTTAAAAATTATGGAATGAACGTTCATCATCATACTTTGTGATCAAGAGGATTAAGAATAAGCGGTTGACTTTTGTTTTACCCATAAACCTTGGTTCTTTTCCAAGAACAAATTTTTAGTTATAAGTAATATTATGCGAAAAAAAAAACATAAATATGTTGGATGTTGATCACATTTGAAGAATTGTTTTTTAAAGCTATTCCAATAGGATGCAAAAAAAAATGAAGTAAATTACTTACAACATAATGAAAAAGAACACCAAAAAACTTGTAGCATCAACTTACTATGAGAAAATAAAGTGTTTTACAATTGGGCTTGCAATTAAAATTTTGATTTGCAACGACCACTTGCAATTAAATGTATTTTTACAACATGAGTGTTATTGGACAAGTTGCAAGAATTGCAATGGACACAATTCCATACATGGACCAAATAATTTTGCAACTATTGCAATTACATTACAAATAAAATACAATATGTTGCAACTACACAAACAATGATGTGCTAATGTGATTTTCATTCATTCATCAAGGATGAAATCATTGGACAACACTAACAACATGTCATCAATGGACATGTGAAAATTATAAATTTATTTTTATATTTAGTATTTATATTAATTTAATTTAGATCATCCAACTTAGGGTTGATAGGATTTTTACACATGGCACTTAAGTTAGGATGTAGACAGGCCTATTACCTAGATGCCTAACCTAGATTATGCTAGGTAAGTAGGTAACTAAACCTAGGTAGGTAGGTAGGTAAATAGGTAGTTAATCCTAAGTTAATTAAGTAAGAAAACATGTAATTTTGGATAATCCTATTTGATTTTAGGTTTAATTTTTAGGGCCAATTTTTTAAAATACTTATAATGCACTTACTTATATATTTCACAAAATTGAAAAGTAGGGATAAAAATATAGGGTAATTTTTGTTGCATGATAATTGCAATTTATTTGTAATTATTACATAGTAACTAAATATTATACTAACATAGTTTACCTATTAGTTATGCTAACTATTATAATTCATAATAATTAATAATGTTATAAAAAATGGAATAATAATAATAATACATATTTACTATTATAATTATATTGTAATTATTGTAACTAGTAATTGGGTAGGGTAGGTTAGCAAGTGTAGTGTACTAGCCAATTATAGATGTATTAGTCCAATAAAATAAGTTTATATTACTTAGCCTAGGTTATTTATATAGTGAAAACCTAATGTCACAACTAGTTGTATTATTGGAAATCATAACTTGATAATTAATTACAAAAGAGTTGAAATAGTAAAATCTTGTGGATGGTAGCAATGCATACACATGGCATATCGTATGTGTCAAGGTCATATCCTAATTGCAATGATGAATGCTTCATGTATTTCAATTGTATTGTAATTGTCATATGTGACTTCCATGCAACTTGTTAATAAAATCAAACATGTTAACCACAATTGTATATATAGTGCATACATTCATTTGTATAGGGGTCCATCTTGTGATTAATATGTAATTACAATAGAATGCCATAAAGTTTTTGTGTGACATTAAAAAAAAATCCCCTTATTTCCATGGGATAATTGTAGATTAATATTTTTGGAGTTTTAATTGTAGGGCAATGAAGTTGTCATGGCCACGATTTTTCATAGTGATTTCTACATTATTTGTCATCTACACACAAATTTTTTTTGCAATAAATTAAGAAGAAAACATACAATAATAGAACTCCGATGACAAAGTTTAATTTACACATTATTAACAATAAAAGTTATGTAACAAATGCAAAGCAAATGAGAGGAAAATGATGATTATGTGATGTTGCTTGCCTGCAAATTGATGAAAAGAACCATATCTACATACTTTGCAATAATCCATGTTGTGTATATTCATGTGAATCAACAACCTTTTACATTCCAAGCCACATTGAACCTATAAAAGTGATGATGATTGTTGAGACTTCCGAAATGAAAATAAACTTGAAACATTTAAAATGCAAATTAAAGATTGATATGACAATGAAAAAAATATGTGCAAGGATGCTCAAAGAAGGTGAGTTGAAATCACCATATCAAATAATGGGTTAACAATGAATGTCACTGGAATGATGGATGGATGATGCAACCACCAAGCTAACATCAATTTTAAGTGTGAGAAAAAGAGAAAAAGATTGTGATAATATGATAGTTAGAAAACCTAAAAATTAACTTGCAACTAGGTGTTAACACACTGAAGGTAAATAATAGGTACTTAATGTAAAGAGAACTTAATAAATTAACGTCAGTGATTGGTTAATAATTTATTGTTAATGATGTTAAGGGATAACATATTTTTTAGCCTACAACTAGGTGTGTGGATAGGTTATAAATAGGGACAATTATTTAAATAGTTTCAAAATTTAAGTAGTTTGGTTGTAAGATATAATTAGCTAAACAATGGTAATCCACACCCAATATTTACCCACAATATTGTGTATTGTTGTTATGAGTACCTAAGACCCAACTCAACCCAACAAATATTTCATTCTCCACATTTGAATCTATAGATAAGATGAAAATTTTAAAAGGCAATTATATATTTTAACTCAATGGGAATTTCTTTTGAAATTTCCACTATAATCAATGAAAAAATACATGAAAACAAGATACTTGCATAACACTAATAAAGATCACCTTCAACATATCTACCTATGGTTTAGAGAGTTGAAAAGGCATATGTACAAAGTTATTTATTTTACTTAAATGTTTTTTGACATGTTGGAAAAAGTAAACCAATTGGCTTTCTTCTTGTTTATTTGATGTTATTTCAATTCTAATTTCATATTTTAGTATCTTTTCAGGTTTGTGCTAAATGCTAAAGAAGTTGCCTATGTTTATTGCCAAATTTTATTTTTTATTTTTTATTGCCAAAGTGAATTTTGAAAAATAAAATAATTTTTAGCAACCAAATGCTAAACCTGAAAAGGTGCTATGATAACATATAATATGTCATATCTTGTCCTTTTCCTACTATATATAAATTGGATAAAAATGTAGCATAGAACCTAGGGGACATTGACAAAATCCCAATTCCATTTCGGTGACACAATTTATGCTAGTTAAAAAGATTTGAGTCCATGACTTTGTTAGTGTTGGGATAGGATGAACCCGCTTAAACTTTGAGGTATTCATATACCCAAATTCCATCCTATTCTATTTGTTTGCCTTGTGACATGTTTTACTAAAATATTAATTTATCATATGAGCCTTTGAATGACATGTTGATTCTAGCCCAAAAGTGGTTGATTAAAACTAAAGACCACAAAACATGTCTTTGTATTAGTTTTGACCTAGTACATTTTTGGGTCACTTGCTAATACACCATTAGTTTATTATACATATATTGAAGATAATCTCCATGATATAACATTTTAGGGTGAATTTGGAATTTTTTTTTGCAACCATCAATTCACAAACTTAGCTATAACTGGTGTTAGGATAGTTTTTAAAAAATAAAATTGAAACTTGGTTTAGATATAATACAATAGCGTTTTCTATTTCAAACCTTATTTTGATTGAAATTATATCATTTATCAACTACATGTGATGTATTTTCTAGTTTTCAATATGGTTTGGTTGGTTTATATTTTGTATTGATGATATTAATGTTCAAAAATACTATTAATGATGGGCAAGAAGAAAAAAATTCAAATAGTTTTTCATAAAATGATGCTAAAGGTAAAAATGGGCAATTCCAATTTTCCGTCTATTAAAAAAAATCCAAGACAAGAAGAAATGTGTGTTAAAATCAAGGAAATTAGGAATAGAGATTTCAAAGAACAAAACACATATTTTTCTACCTATATATGATTCAATGGATTTCCTTAAGGTGTGATGTATTATGTGGCTTATGGATGATATTGATTGGCCTCGTCATAATTCCTAATGTCAAAAAAAGGCATAAAATAAATTATAAAGTTTATTGGGATAATTCATGTTTGTAATTTAACTTGTGATTTGTGTTTGGATTTCATCCAAGAGCTTTCAATTTCACTATAATGGACAAAAGTGTAATCCAATTTTGGAACCCAAAGGTGATGAAACTTATTTGTCACCATCTTTTTGTCATCTATAAGTATGGAATTCCTATTCATGTTTCAATTTATAATGGATATTTTACATATGACTAATGAACATCTTGTAAATGATAGGTTCTAGTAGCAATGTTGGGTTTTGCCAATTATTAGCTATTTATTATGTCAATCCATTTAATGGATAATGTTTGCTATTATTTTGCATCCATCCATTTGATGACTGAAATTTAAAATATTTACAAATATGACCTCAATTTATTTGAATCCTAATCTATGCATAACATGTTAACTCCTTGAAAATGAATTAACTTTGTTCCATTTTGGACTCAAATATGGATGAACTTAGAATGCTTCCAGTCAGGGCTTTTGAAATATTTTGTGATATCAAAAAATTGGTAACTGTTTCCAAAAAATTAGCAAAACTAGCCAAATTTATACAAACCTTCCAAAATTCTTTACATCTCTAAACTCCCATTTTGGTATGCATATGAGAACTGTGGGCAATGCTTTCTAGGCTCAAAATGAACATGCTATACAACCAGAAATTAATCTGTCATGTTTGGGTTGTTCCTGGTGCACGGACAAAGTTGCAATGCATTGCTAAGAGCTAAACTATTTCTAGATCCCATCACAACTACTACTTTGAGCTGTGTTCTGTGCTTCATCTGCTTTCTGTATCTTGTTCCAATATTCTTCAACATGTGGAGACAGATCAGCCTGTCAGAGTTCATACCAGCTGCTTCAAGGAATGCAAAATGTCTAGGGAATCATGTACATTTGGATCCAGTTCTCTGTATGGATGTACATTACCATTAAGCTAACAAAGCTTTTATTATGCTGTGAACTTCATACAAACTGGAAATCTCTTCTGATACCAACAACAATATTTCAACTCTCAATGTAGTGCAAGGATGAAGGTTGCATACATAGTCACCAGCCCCAGGAGCCAGGTCCACCTTTGAATGGGCCAACAACCTGAGAAGTAACCCAGCCACCATAAAATCCACCAGGTTGTGGTTCTGCTTTCTCATCTCCCACATAGCATGCATCCATGGGTGCTGCATAGAATGCAAGGTATGATCTGATGGGCAGAAACTGGCTGGTAGGCTCTTCATAGCTCCACCCAACCTTCTCTGCACTTCGACCATCCACATTCACACTCCAATAGGTTGCATTACCCTTCCACTCACAAAAGGAGCTTCCTGCTGCCTTCCTCACATACTCCATCTTGATGTCCTTTTGTGGAATGTAATAGACTGCAGCACCCACAATCCAGTGATAAAACCTCATATAATCAAAACTCCAATTGATGACACTAGAGAGGCACTCCTAGTTGCAACCTGCAATTTCATTCATGAAGAGAAGAAAGTAAATAAGAGAAATGAATATTTGATGTCCCTTTGAGGAATGTAATCGACTACCGCACCCACAACTGGGCAATAAATGATCATATGTCAAAGCTCCAGTTGATAACAGTAGAGAGGCATTGCATCCTATGATTTCATTCATGAAGAGGAGAAAGGGGATAAAAGAAACAAATCATGTGCCATGTCCAACAACAGCCATGAATTCTGGTGTGGTCTGTTTACTCTGGATCTCTTGAAGCTCCTGCTGAAAGCAGACACCTCTGACAGCTATAACACTAAGAAAACCTAATGAAAACATGTTTTTCCCATATAGAGACCAGAGAGCCCTAGGGTTCTGGCATAGATACCCTGGTTTTACACATCCACATTCAGCAAGGCAGACTATCAGCGTGCACCTAGTAGAGCTTGATCCTTACCAACTTTTGTCATGATGCTCATGAAATGAAATGCAGAGAGAAATGGTAATATGTGATTGGTTACTTGTAATCTGCCATATCCTTGCAATCTGTTTTCTCAACACATACCAAACCTGTCATGATGCTTATGTATTGAATTGCCAAAAGGAATGATAATATGGGATTGCCTACTTGTGATCTGCTCTTTCCTTGCAACCTGTTTTTCTCCACACACAGCATCTTGTCATGATGCTCGTGAATTGAATTGCAGGGAGGAATGGTAATATCCAATTGCCTTCTTGTGATCTGCTCTTTCCTTGCAACACCTTTTCTTGCACTCATTTCTTCTTAGAAGATGAAACCCTTATACATGCAGGCCTGGAGTATGACTGTTCTCGAGAGTGCATTGCACACTTGTTGAATCCACTAAAATGGACTACTACTGCTTTCATTGATGCTAGAAACTATCATCAGAAAATGGCTGTTACACGGAGAAATTAGTTACCAATCTCTCACAACACGGAATGCACAAAAACCTGTCAACCATTGCGAGTACGCTAACGGTTACAAAGGACACAGGAGAAAGTAGGGAAGAAATTCGACTGCGCACATACATGCATACATACATACCTGGAGGATGGCTGGTTTCGAGCACGCGGTAGGCGCTGGTTGTATCCGCAATAACCTTGGAATTGAACACTATCTTCACTCTCTCTGGCACGGCTTCCAGTCGAGGGGGACGCGGATAGTCCCAAACCGATTCTTGACCCGGACCTACTTTCTCCCTCTGAACGTTCCCCATGGGTGACGCCGCGGCGGAACCGCTGGCGATGACGCTGGTACTATATCCACCTTTCCACCTCTTTGCACGACACAACTCTGGGGTTGGAGGTAATAGCGAGCCAAAGTGCAAGCAAACTCCTCCAAACTTGATGCTTGACAATAACTTCTGCTGCTGCACCTTCTGCAACACTCCTACGACAAGTAGTCCAGCATTACTGCTGCCCGGCGTCGTCAATCCTAACATGCCGATTTTGTTGCTCGATGTGTTTGCTCACCACATCTGCTCTCTCCCTCCCACTCTCCTTGTTTCAAACAAAGTGCACTAAACCCTAAACCCCTAGTCCCTAGACTGCTGCAGTGGGGTTTTTTTTTTCTGGCGAGATTTCACCATATTTCGACAAAGAAATTGGGAATATATTGGAAAATATTGTTTATCTAGTGTAAATTCGACTAAATTTCGCCAAATTTTCAATATTAAAAACACAAAAAAAACTCACTTTGCTAGACTGGTTAAGCAGCAGCAAGGTGCCCAGAATTTATTTTTTTTGGAGCGGGGGTTCATTCATTTTCGACCATAAAATAATTTTTTTAATAATTTGGCATTATATTAAATAATGAAAGTTAGTGTGAAAGATCGTTTCATTGAGGAGTGTGCTCATTTTTTCACGATAGACGATTAAAAGGTCATTTATCTTTGTTTTTTTGCATTCAATTTGGTAGACAACGTATTAATATTATTTTTCAACATGCTTTAACCTCTGCCATAGAAAGGAAGACTCTATAGTCAGGTGATGCTTGTTTTAGACCTCTTATTATTATTAAATCTCATGATTTGCATGCAGATGATATTTAAGGGGTTGTGGGTGAGATAACTTTCTATTACGAGAGGGACTATCTTTTTTAAAAAAATTTCTTGTGGGTTGTGTGTCTTTTGACCTTTCTTTGGCCTTTCCTTTCTGAGATCACAATTTTCACTGTTGATCTTTTATTATATTTTGTTTTTGTGTTTGGTCTAGAATTTTTTTGAAATTCTTGGCATCTTAGGCACGTATTTTTTGCAAAAATTGATAATTTCAAGAAATAATTAATTAATGCCTAACTAGGCTAGGTATCACTATGATAATGTCCAAGAACCCTGTCTGTAAATAGCTATTTCATCCTCGGGTCAAGTTTGTTGGTAAATGATCCTTAAACCTTTTGCCACATATACTTTGTTTTCTGAAGAAAAAAATTCCAGATTTTCAAAACAAATTGCCACATTTCCCCTCTGGTTTTGGTTGGGTAGCAGTTTTTTTGTGTGCATTTTTAAAAATTGGAGACAAGTTCTAGCAACTTGTCGCCATTTAATCCAAGATCCCTTTTGGGATGCTCACAACTAATGTTATGTCAAAAAAAGATATGAAAAAAAAAGACCTTGGAACTTGCAATTGGTAAATCTTATGAAATTCCAAATCCCACAATGGAGTTCATTTAATTATTATAATAATTCATCCTTTATTATTAGGATGTTGAATTTGATGGTGCATATATATCTTGAATTTGTTAGTGGAGAGTTGTTTAAAATTTTTTTTTTTTGTGAAATTAGTTTTAAAATTCTTCAATTTCTAAAGGTTTATATTGAAATTATCAAATATGTGATTTATCTATCAAGTACCCAAGTTCAATTCACAACTTTAATCATCACCCACATGATGCAAAGTTTTCTAAAAAATTCAAATTATACAAGAGAAATTGCAATGTTGTTGCCATAGTCCAATAGACCGAATAGCTGGGCTGACTTGTTGGGAAAGGAATGTGAAGTTATTTTTTTGAAAAAAAAAACAGTAAAAATGTTTTACGAATGATAAGAAATACGTTGTAATTATTAAAAAAAAGGGTGAAGCAAATCAGATTGCGAGGCACATCATATTTTTCTACCATTGACTTAATGAAGGTTAATTGTGACCATGATGCAATAAGACATGCATGTTTCACATGAAAAATTGTAAACTTTTTGGTTGAAAAAAGGCATATTAGTGAAGGTTTCGATTTGAATTGTAAAGATATAAAATGACTTATAGATCAAATGAAGAAAATGTTGGAATTATTTTTGATAAAGGACAAAAAGTTGGGGATCTTTGTAATCCATAAATGACATATGTTATAAAATTTATTTATATCTATGCAAAGCTTAGATCAAGGAACCATAACCATACCCTTCTTTCCAACTTATCAACATGATACTTAAATATTTTTCATTTAAATCTGAATTTTTTACAAAGTTCACATAACCACTTTAGTTGGAAAACATAAAATTAAGCAACTATGCGTAGTTTATGTTATTCTAATAAGTGTAATTGTTTGATTATTGGTCATGAGGATACCATAATTCAATCCTTTACCATTGTGTTGAACCCAAGTTAAACAAAGTCATTTGTGATGTAGGTGCATGGAATTGCATGTAAGATGAGGGTTGTGAGTTAGGATACGACATACCCTTATGATATATCTAGATGATAGATGATACAAACAAGGATGTATATATATGCATGTCACATATATACATATATAAACCTATACTTTCACCTACATTTGTGTGTGAGATAAGTTCCTATTGTTATTGGTTGATTTCTTTTAAGATTTGCCATCAACATGTCCATAGTGGCTACCCAATACAAATATGAATATAATAATATCTTGATATGAGGAAAGAAATGGCTTTCTTGAACGACAATCTTGTCCTTAGTAGGGTAAAACAAGTTGTGAGGCGTACAACCTCACAAATACCCATATACACAAGCAATCCCATTAATGGTAGCTTGTGTGCTTGTAACTTAGTTGTACACACTAACCAAATTACATACATTAGGAATTGCCATAGTTCTAGAGCTTTAAACACAATAAACAACTATTGGATGACCCTAGATGTGATGACCTAGACGGGATGAGTGAGCAAGGTGGGTGATGGATGAATGGTGGATTGTGAAATACATTCATCCCTTTGCATTTGGGTAGCCATAGCTTTTTGGGATGCTTGATGAGTTTGCTTGCAAATGGATTTTTAAAGTTTTAAAACCCCTTTTTGCATTAAAAAAATGTTTGAACACATTAATGTTCATTGGCATGTTGACATTACACTATAATACTAATATTCCCAACATGGGATTTGGATATGTTCAAGAATGGTCCAAGTAGAGGCTTTTTTAGCACTTTTGTGTTATACCCAAAGTGGCAATGATCTACAGGAAGATTTAGCCAGATTTGGATACAAGCTAAATATGAAAGTAATTAAAAAAGAATCCTTGTATATTTTTGGCTTCCTACTTGAAACATGCATAGAAATCTGGTGGTTTTTCTTAAATTCTGGTGAGAATTATGGCTATTGAAAATCTCAAAAAGCACAATGATTTTAATACTTTAAATTTTTATTCTAGCATTTTGGCTATATGTAAAAAAGAAAAAGAAAAAGAAAAAGAAAAAGAAAAACAGAAGGCTAGACCACAAATCATTTGAGTTACCGTGGTTAAACATCTGAACTGGAACCTAGTGGAGCTACCAACCATAGATAAGGCAGGTGGCGTGAAAACGTGGACCTCTGTACCTAATACAAGATAGGCTTTGTCTTTTGGCCAAAACAATTGAGAGCTTCCCATATATGCAGCCACTTGGCAATCCCACCAAGTGATATCCTCTTAAAGTAGGTCACCAAATTAGGTCAAACTTTTTTCAATGGCATTTGGGGAACAAAATATTATCCATAGTGCTTTATTTTTACTTCACTTCTAGACAATCAATCAATGTAGCATATGTGCCAAAATTTATTATAAAAATTAAAAATTAAAAAAAATAAATAAAAGGGGAAAGAGAGGAGAAATAGAGGAAGAAAGAACCTAAAAAGTCTTATTATTTTAGTTTTGCTAAAGTTCCAAATCTCCACAACTTTCTTTCTTTCTCCCTATCTATTTATGCACACATACTCAGATAGAAAGGAGTTTCTTTACAATGTGGCACACTAAGCTAGTAACCCCCTCCCCAAGCAACCCCTTCCCCAAGCAAACACATTGCCCCCCATTATAGAGAACTTATGTGTGAAGGAGGAAGAGGAAGGGTGTGTTCCTGATTTTGAGGTCTTTGGAGCTTGAAGGAAGGCTTAGTAGGAACTCAAATGAGCAATGGGTCCTCCTCCAAAGTGCCTTACCACGTGTAAAAGACACACATGCAAGGGCCTCAAATAGAGACACCTTGTGTTTGGTAGGGTGCCATTGTAACTAAACAAATAAGCCAATGCTTTTTTTTTTTAAAAAAAAATTTTTTTGTGAACATGTAAATTTGAGGAGTTTATCTATAATTCTTATAAGATAAGATTGAGTCTCTCTTGTGCAATTTTTAAATTGTTTTTTTGGGTCATGCCCCTTGCCAATCAAATTGGTATTAGTTTTCATATAGCATAAATTGACAAGGAAAGACTGTAGCACCTTTTCCATTCTTACATCTTCTTGTCAAATATTTATTTATTTATCATTTTAAAACTCTAATAGTGACAATAAAAAATTTCAAAAATTTCAACACGTTCAAAAACTTGGCCATGTAGACTTGGAATAAGTGAAATGACCATGCACATTAGGTAACAATAGACTTTTTAGAACTTACAACGTTGTATAATATATGTAACTAATAGTGTCCTTAGGCCTTGTGTAATTGTTTAAGCTAAAACTAAAGGTGCATTCACACCTAATGTTAAGTTAGTGTTAAGTGAAAATTTGGGTGGCATCTTAGGTGGTGCTCAATGTTAAAGGGGGCGATTGTTTAATATTAAGTGAATGTTAACATAAAATCTTCTCGGTAAATATGTTTTGGTTATAAATGACTAGCTTGATGTTAGGGGACTTAATATTAGAGTCTTTAACATCAAGTGTGAATGCACCTTAAGCTCGACATACCCAAGTCACTAATTTGCAGAAGGTTTTGGTTGGGATTGAAACAAACATCTCACCAAAGGGATCATGGAGTCAGATTAATAATAATAATATTATTATTATTATTGACTTACAAATGTGCTATATTTATACACATATTATACATATCCCAATTACCCTACTATTGAAAATTTTATTCACTCAGACCTTCCCCACCCCCCCAAAAGCAAAAGAAAAAAAGCTGACATAGCAGCAAAATGCTTTTTTCTTTTCTTTACTAGCCTCCCCCACCCCCATAACACTCCCGTCGCCACGAGCCTTCCCCATGTGCATCCACAGCCTGCACGGGAATAGGTACAAGGACGGACTTGCAGCGCAAGAGTCGCTTCCGCCTCATCGCCAGCTTCTCACCACGTCCCCCCCCCCCCCCCCCCCCCCCCCCCCCCCCCCC
>Ga0209611_10003562_pt1 | contig 26921 bp, 28 predicted proteins | sample S1TSphgellanicum_3_FD_187693 | JGI IMG/M metagenome (GOLD analysis project Ga0209611, IMG submission 187693) | Host-associated microbial communities from peat moss isolated from Minnesota, USA - S1T2_Fc - Sphagnum magellanicum MG (SPAdes) (version 2) | ecosystem: Host-associated > Plants > Peat...
TCCTTGGCATACATCGGCCGGTTCGCATCGAGTTCCACCAACATGCGCTTGGCGGAATTCTCCACCAGTTCCTGCGGACCTAAGGTATTCGGCGCGGACGCAGGCGCCGCGGCAGGCGCGGTCGCCTGATCCGCGCCCCATGCCGCGCCGGCGAGATTAATCGCGAACAAGGTGAGCAGTGCCAGCTTTTTCATTTGTGAGTCTCCGCTTTGTGCGCCTCCGCGGGCGCGGGTGTAGCCGCGGCAGCGGGGTCCGGATTGGGTTTGGATGAATTGGAGAAATTCGCCAACAGTTGGCCGATCAAGTTCTCGAGCACGAAGGCCGATTGCGTAAAGTCGATTTGATCCTTGTCCTTGAGATAAGTTTCAGCGCCGCCGGCGGTCAGGCCGATGAACTTGCCGCCGAGCAGCCCCTGGGTGTAGATGCTGGCGTCGCTGTCGGTCGGAATCTGGTGATAACGCGCGTTGATGCGCATCAATACCACCGCCTTATAGTCTTTTTGATCGAAGCTGATGTTCATCACCCGGCCGATCTCGACGCCCGACATCGACACCGGTGCACCCACCTTCAAATCGCCGATGTTGTCGAATTTTGCGATCAGGTCGTAGTGTGGGGTGTTGCCGAACGACAGACCGTGGCTGGTGGTCTGTGTCGTCAGGAACACGAGCGCCGCAAACCCCAGCACCACGAACAGTCCGGTACCGAGATTCAACGTATGTGATTTACGCATAGCGACACCCTCCTACAAGAACGCAGCGGTAAGCAAATAATCCAGGAACAAGATCACCACGGCCGATGTGACCACGGTGCGGGTCGTCGCCTGTCCGACGCCCTCGGCCGTGGGCGTCGCATGATAGCCTTCGTAGACCGCGATCAGGCTGCAGGCCACGCCGAAAATGCAGCTCTTGACGATGCCTTCGTTGATGTCCGCCATGCCGACCGACGCCCGCATCTGGGACCAGAAGCTGCCGGAATCCACCCCCATCATCTGCACGCCCACGAGCTGCGCTCCGTAGATGCCGATCATGCAGAAGATGGCCGACAGCAGCGGCATCGCGATCACGCCGCCGAGAAACCGCGGGACGCACACCCGTACGATGGGGTCGACCGCCATCATTTCCATGGCCGATATTTGATCTGTCGCGCGCATCAGGCCCAATTCCGACGCCAGCGCCGAACCCGCCCGGCCCGCGAACAGCAGCGCCGTCACCACCGGGCCCAATTCCTTGACGAGGCCGATGGCCGCCGCGGTACCGAGCGCATCTTCGGATCCGAATCGCTGCAGCAGCTGATATCCCTGCAGTCCCAACACCATTCCGACGAACAATCCGGACAGCATGATGATCACCAGCGACAAGGCGCCGGAGTTGTAGATCTGCTGTGCGATCAAATCCCATCGGGGCAGCGCACGTGGCAAATTGACGAGCATGCGGATCAGGAAACGCACGACCGAACCGAGCCGCACCAGGGAATCGATGAAACTTGCCCGCAAGTCGTCGACCACCGTCAATGATCCTCGCCGGCCGCGAGCAATTCGCCGAAGTAGTCCGGCGCCGGATAATGAAACGGCACCGGACCGTCGGACAAGCCGCCGACGAATTGCCGCACCACATCCGACGGATTGATTTTCAGCTCCGCCGGCGTACCGTGCGCGACCACCTTGCCGCCGGAGAGCAGAATGACCTGATCGGCGACCGTCGAGATCTCCTTCACGTCGTGGGACACGACAATGCTGCTGATGCCGAGCGCATCGTTCAAACGGCGGATCAGCCGCAGGATGACCCCGAGGGAGATCGGATCGAGGCCGACGAACGGCTCGTCGTAGATCAAGATTTCCGGATCCATCACGATGGCGCGCGCCAGCGCGACCCGGCGGCTCATTCCGCCGGAGAGTTCCGAGGGCATGAGGTCAGCCGCTCCGCGCAAGCCGACCGCCTGTAACTTCATGAGCACGAGCGCGCGGATGAGCCGCTCCGGCAAGTCCGTGTGCTCGCGCAGCGGGAACGCGACGTTTTCGAACACGCTCAAATCAGTCAGCAGCGCGCCGTTCTGAAACAGCATGCCCATGCGCCGCCGCAACAGATACAAGTCCGCGCGCCGCACGGCGCGCAGATCCACTCCCGCCACGCGCATCGACCCCGCGTCGGCGGTCACCTGTCCCGTGATCAGCCGCAGCAACGTCGTCTTGCCCGTGCCGCTCGGTCCCATGACGGCGGTCACGCCGCCGCGCGGAATCTCCAAGTCGAGCCCCGCAAACACGGGGCGGCCGCCCACCGCGTAATCCAGGTTACGAATGTCCACGATGGCGGCAGCTTGATTCAATGGTTTGACCGTCGGCGCAAGCGCCACGCAGACGCCGAGAGCCCCGGAGTGCGCGGACTTTAGGCCGCGGACGCTTCCATCGACGACTTGTACGAGCCGACCGCCGCGAGGCTGTTGAGCTTCGAGCGGATGAAGAGCGCCTGCTGGCCGACCGGATAGTTGGCCGGTTTGCCGCCCCAGGCGCTCAGCGCATTTTCCTGCAGCGCACGTCCGTAGCTGAAGGTCAGCGCCCACGGCAGCGGACCCCCGGCATTCATCAAGCTCAAATGCAGCGTCGCTTCGGTGGGGCTCTGGCCGCCCGACAGAAACGCGATGCTCGGCACCGCACTCGGTACGCGCCGCTTGAGCGTGCGCAGCGTGGCCTCGGCAACCTGCTCGGGGCTGGCTTTTTGGGGGCTCTTCTTGCCCGGTATGACCATGTTCGGTTTGAGCACCATGCCTTCGAGGTACACGTGGGCGTCGAACAGATGCTGGAACACCGTGTCGAGGACGCCGTTGGTGACTTCTTCGCAGCGCTCCAACGTGTGGGCGCCGTCCATCAGCACTTCCGGCTCGACGATCGGCACGATCCCCGCCTCTTGACAGAGCGCGGCGTAGCGCGCGAGCGACTCGGCGTTGGTGTCAATGGCGTAGCGGCTCGGAATTCCGGAGCCGATGTCGATCACCGCGCGCCACTTGGCGAATCTCGCGCCGAGTTTGTAGTACTCGGCGAGCCGCTCGCGCAATCCGTCCAAACCTTCCGTAATCGTCTCCCCGGGGAATCCGGCGAGCGGCTTCGCGCCGGTGTCGACTTTGATGCCGGGGAGCATGTTGTGCTTCGCGAGATAGGCGGGGAACGGCACGCCGTCCTTGGTCTTTTGACGCAGGGTCTCGTCATACATGATCACGCCGCTGATGTATTCCGCGGCGCCGGGAGCACTGAACAACATCTCGCGGTAGGTGCGCCGCGTCTCTTCCGTGCACTCGAGCTTGATGGAATCGAAGCGCTTCTTGATGGTGCTCGTGCTCTCATCCGCCGCCAGAATGCCCCTATGTTTTGCGCCTAATGCGTGGGCCGTGGCGCTCAGTTCTTGTGTATTCATGTGTCGCGAGTCTCTCTGATATTGCCGGTGAAGAAGCCCGTTAGGATATCAAAAACAGCCGGCAACCGCCTCGGCGGGTGGACCTTCAATTTAAATAGTACTAAACTAGTCCTCATATGCTGCGCATGGGTAAATTGACCGACTACGCAACCGTCGTGCTCGCGAGTTTAGCGCAAGAACCCGCGCGGCACCGCGCTGCCGCGGAATTGGCGGAGCGGACCCGCTTGAGCCGCCCGACCGTCAGCAAGGTGCTGAAAGGACTGCAGCGTTCCGGATTGGTGATCTCCTCGCGCGGCGCGCAGGGCGGCTACCGGCTCGCGCGGCGTCCGGATCAGATCACCGCGGCACAGATTTTAGACGTATTCGAGGGTCCCATCGCGATCACCGAGTGCAGCGGCGCCTCGAGCCAGTGCGGCATCGAGCGGCTGTGCCGCGTCGGCGGCGCATGGCAGCGGGTGAATGCCGCGATTCGTCGTGCGCTGGAAGACGTGACGCTGCATCAGTTGGCGGGCCTGGATTCGCCGGCGCTGCGCGTTTCGGATCTGGCCTCGGAAATTCGCGTGAATACCTGACGGTCGACCCCACTCAATCACTGGAAACACTCGTGTCTGGCAAATCTCAAGAAGTTGAAGCCCTGTTGGGGCAAAAGTATCGGCATGGCTTCGTCACCGACATCGAATCCGACAGCCTGCCGCCCGGTCTCGATGAAGACGTCGTTGCCGCCATCTCGCAGAAGAAAAACGAACCGCAGTTCTTGCTCGACTGGCGCCTGAAGGCCTATCGGCATTGGCTGACGATGCAGGAGCCGAGCTGGGCGCAGGTGCACTACAAACCCATCGATTACCAGGACATTTCCTACTACTCGGCGCCGCGTGCGCCGGCGAATGCCCCGAAGAGCCTCGATGAGGTGGATCCGAAGCTGCTCGCGACCTACGCCAAGCTCGGCATTCCCCTGCACGAGCGCGCACGCCTCGCGGGCGTGGCGGTCGATGCGGTGTTCGACAGCGTGTCGGTTGCCACGACTTTCAAGGACAAGCTGGGCAAAGCGGGCGTTATTTTTTGCTCCTTCTCCGACGCGGTACGCGATTACCCGCAGCTCGTGGAGCGCTACCTGGGCACGGTGGTGCCGGCGGGCGACAATTTCTTTGCGGCGCTGAATTCGGCGGTGTTCTCGGACGGCTCCTTCGTGTACGTGCCGCCGGGTGTGCGCTGCCCGATGGAATTGTCGACTTACTTTCGCATCAATGCCGCCAAAACCGGTCAATTCGAGCGCACCTTGATCATCGCGGCCGAGGGTGCCTCGGTGAGCTATCTGGAGGGTTGCACCGCGCCGATGCGCGATGAGAATCAATTGCACGCGGCCGTGGTCGAACTGGTTGCGCTCGACGATGCCCGGATCAAGTATTCGACGGTGCAGAATTGGTATCCGGGCGACGAAAACGGGCTTGGCGGCATTTACAACTTCGTCACCAAGCGCGGCGAGTGCCGCGGTCGGAATTCGAAAATCTCCTGGACCCAGGTGGAAACCGGATCCGCCATCACCTGGAAGTATCCGAGCTGCGTCCTCAAAGGCGAGAACTCGGTCGGCGAGTTCTATTCGGTGGCGGTGGCCAATAATTATCAGCAGGCGGACACCGGCACCAAGATGATCCACATCGGCCGCAATACCCGCAGCACCATCGTCTCGAAGGGCATTTCAGCCGGTCACGCCGAAAACACCTACCGCGGCCTGGTGAAAATACTGCCGAGCGCTTCGGGCGCGCGCAATTTCACGCAATGCGACTCGTTGTTGATGGGACCGAAGTGCGCGGCGCATACGTTTCCCTACATGGAGGTCAAGAACCCGACCGCCACCGTGGAGCATGAAGCGAGCACCTCGAAGATCGGCGAGGACCAGTTGTTCTATTGCCTGCAGCGCGGCATCTCCGCGGAGGATGCGGTCAACATGATCGTCAGCGGCTTCTGCAAGGTCGTGTTCAAGGAACTGCCGATGGAATTCGCAGTCGAGGCTCAAAACCTGTTGAGCGTGAGTTTGGAAGGCGCCGTCGGATAAGGCCGCCGCAGAGGAAGCATGTTGTTACAGATTGCCGATTTGCACGCCCGCGTCGCGGGTAAAGACATCTTGAAGGGCGTGAATCTCGAGGTCCGCGCCGGCGAGGTTCACGCCATCATGGGACCGAACGGGTCCGGCAAGAGCACTCTCGCCCAGGTTCTCGCCGGCCGCGAAGACTATGAAGTCACCGGCGGCTCGGTGACGTTCGAGGGCCGCGACCTGCTGACCCTGCCCGCCGAGGAGCGCGCCCGCGCGGGATTGTTTCTGGGGTTTCAATACCCGGTCGAAATTCCCGGCGTGAACAACGTCTACCTGTTGAAGGCCGCGCTCAACGCGAAGCGCAAGGCGGCCGGAGAGCCCGAAGTCGACGCCTACGAATTTCTGGCCCTCATCCGGCAGAAGATGAAGTTCATGCAGATGAGCGAGTCCTTCCTGACGCGCGGCGTCAACGAGGGCTTCTCGGGCGGCGAAAAAAAACGCAATGAAGTGCTGCAGATGCTGGTGTTGGAGCCGAAGCTTGCGATATTGGACGAGACCGATTCCGGACTCGACATCGATGCGCTCAAGGTCGTCTCGGCGGGTGTGAATAGCCTGCGCGATCCGGCGCGCGCAGTGGTACTAGTGACCCACTATCAGCGGCTGCTCGATTACATCGTCCCGGACCGCGTCCACGTGTTGTCGGGCGGCCGTATTTTGAAGTCCGGCGACAAGTCGCTCGCCCTCGAACTCGAAGCGCACGGCTACGATGGCGTGCTCGGAGCCCAGGTGGCATGACCCGCAACCTGCAAACCTCCGCGCCGGCCGCCTCGGCGGCGGTGCGCTCCTTCGAGGCCCAGTGGCGCACCCGGGCTGCCGACTCGCTCTCGCCGGTGAGAGAACAGGCGATGATGCGGTTCCTGAAGCTCGGCCTGCCGACCGTGCAGGATGAAACCTGGCGCTACACGAATCTGCGCAGTCTCGCCGGCCAGAGCTTCAGCGATGCGCCGCGCAAGACCCGCGGCGACATCGAACCGCACGCCTCGCTGTCGCTGCTGAATGCCAACGAGCGTGCGGCGACTCTGTTGATGGTCAACGGTCATCCGCTGTTGCCCGCCAGCGATACAACAATTAATGGTATAGAAGTCAACACCATAAGAGAATTTTCTCGACTGGAGCCGAAGTTGATGCGGCGCTACCTCGAGCCGCTGTCGGACACCGATCAGCAGCGCTTTACGCTGCTCAACACCGCCCTGTTCGTCGATGGACTGTATCTGAAGGTCACCACCGAGGTCGCGACGCCGCTGGTGATCCTGCACGTCTCGACCGGTGACGGCCTCGACACGGTGGCCTACCCGCGCGTGATCATCGAAGCGGCTCCCCATTCCAAAGCCACGATCATCGAGCATTTCGTGGCGCAGGGCGAACACACACCGCTCAACAACTCGAACACGCTGATTGCGCTCAAGGAGGACTCGCAGCTCGAACACTACCGCGTGTACGCGACGGGCGCGGGCGCGACGCACTTGGATTCCCTCGACATTCGCCAGGAGCAAGGCAGCCGCTGCAAGCAGTTCACCATCGTCCTCGGCGGCGGTGTGGTGCGCGCCGGCCTCGAAGCGCATTTGGGCCAACCCGGCGCCACGCTCGACAGCTACTCGCTGCTGGTCGGTCACCGGGATCGGCATGTCGACTGCGTCAATACCGTCACGCACGGCGCGCGCGACACACACAGCAATCAAACGGCGCGCGCCATTGCGAGCGACGCGAGCCGGGTCATCTTCAACAGCAAAGTGATCGTCAACGCCGGCGCCGTGCATGCCGAGTCGCGGCAGTCGAGCCGCGGATTGTTGCTGTCGCCGTCCGCCGAGATCGACATGCGGCCGCAATTGGAAATTCACGCCGATGAAGTCAAGTGCGCGCATGGCGCCACCGTCGGCCGGCTGGACCCCGACATGTTGTTTTACATGCTCTCGCGCGGCCTGGATCGCGACACGGCACAGAGTTTGCTGGTGTATGCGTTCCTCGCGGACGTGCTCACCGACATGTCGGTGCACTCGGCGCGGGCATCGATTGAAAACGCCTTGATCAGCCAACTTCCGGACTCGCAGGTACTGCGGAACTTCAGATGAAAAATATCGCATTCGCCCATGAACAGACCGGTTTCGACGTCAACGCGCTGCGCCGGGAGTTCCCCGTGCTGTCGCGCATGATCCGGGGCGTACCGCTCGCCTATCTCGACAACGGCGCCTCCGCGCAGCGGCCGAACGCGGTGATTGACGCCGTCGATGATTACGAGCGTCACCACCACGCCAACATCCATCGCGGCGTGCACACCTTGAGTCAAGAGGCCACCGCGCTTTACGAAGCGGCGCGCGACGCCGTCGTGCGATTCATCCACGCCCGCTCGCGGCACGAAATCATCTTCGTCCGCGGCACGACCGAGGCGATCAACCTGGTGGCGCAGAGCTACGCGCGGCCCCTGCTCGGCGCGGGCGACGAGATTTTAATCACCCATCTCGAGCACCACGCCAACATCGTGCCGTGGCAGATCCTGTGCGAACAAACGGGAGCGACCCTCGTGGTCGCGCCGATCGACGCCCGCGGCGACGTTCACGTCGATGCAGTGGTTTCGCTGATGAGTCCGCGGACCCGCCTGCTCGCCTGCGCGCACGTCTCGAACGCCTTGGGCACGGTGCTGCCGATCCGGCGCCTGATCGCCGCCGCCAAAGCGCGCGGCATCACGACGCTGATCGACGGCGCGCAGGCCGTCGCGCACATGGGCGTCGACGTGCAGGAACTCGGCTGCGATTTTTACGTCTTCTCCGGCCACAAGATGTTCGGCCCCACCGGCGTCGGGGTGCTGTATGGCCGCGAGCAGTTGCTGGAGCGCATGCCGCCGTGGCAGGGCGGCGGCGAAATGATTCTGGCCGTGACGTTCGCCAAGACCACCTACAATGGGTTGCCCAACAAGTTCGAAGCCGGCACGCCCAATATTTCGGGCGCCATCGGCTTGGGCGCGGCAGTGAATTTTCTCGAAGGACTGGATCGCGAGGCGGCGCACGCACACGAGAGCGCCCTGCTCGATCATGCGACCCGCGTGCTCCAAGAGATCCCCGGGCTTCGCATCGTCGGCACCGCCCCGGACAAGGCGAGCCTCGTGTCCTTCGTCGTCGATACCGTGCATCCCCACGACCTGGGGACCATTCTCGACGAGGAAGGGATCGCCATTCGCACCGGCCACCATTGCGCCATGCCGGTCATGGAGTTCTTCAAACTGCCGGCCACAGCCCGCGCCTCGTTTGCGTTCTACAATACGCTCGAGGAAGTCGACCGGCTGGCGGCCGGCGTCGAACGCGCGCGCAAGCTGTTCGCCCGGTAGACTCCAAGCGGGAAGTGACATGGAACTGAACGATCTTTACCGGGACGTGATTCTCGACCACAACCGTCGGCCGCGTAACTTCGGCGGCCTGGAGCCGGCCGACGCCAGCGTCGAGGGATTCAATCCCATGTGCGGCGACCGGCTGACGGTGCGCCTGCGGATGGACGATGACAAGATCAGCGACATCCGCTTCGAGGGCCAGGGATGCGCGATCTCGACGGCCTCGGCGTCGTTGATGACCGAGGCGGTGAAGGGCCAAACGCGCGCGGCGGCGCTCGAGCTGTTCGATCGCGTCCACCAGCTGCTCACCGACGATGCCGCGCCGCCGGCCGACGAACTCGGCAAGCTCGCCGCGCTCTCCGGCGTGCGCGAATATCCGGCGCGCGTCAAGTGCGCGAGCCTGTGCTGGCACACCCTCGCGTCCGCGCTGCGCGCCGCGAACCTGCGAGATTTGCCGGCGGTGAGCACCGAATGAGCCCACGACAATGAACTACGAAAACGAACCCATCGTCGTGCAGCGCGAGGTCAAGGCCGTCGCCATACCGGCGGGCGTCGAAGTCAATCTCAAGCTGGGTTCCGTGGGCTATATTACCCAGGCGCTCGGCGGCAGTTTCACGGTTTACATCGAAGGCAATTTGTTCCGCATCGCCGGCCGCGATGCCGACGCCATCGGCAAGACCGCGGCAACCGCGCCCGCCGTGCCGCCCGGCGCCTCCGAGGAAGACATCAAGAATGTCGTCTGGCAACAACTGCGGACCTGCTTCGACCCGGAAATCCCGGTGAACATCGTGGATCTGGGGTTGGTGTATGAATGCGATGTCAGCAAGAACGAGGATGCGACCCGTACGGTCGACATCAAGATGACGTTGACGGCTCCCGGCTGCGGGATGGGAGAAGTCCTGGTGCAGGACGTTCGCGAAAAGGTCCAGATCGTTCCCACCGTCGCGCGCGCGAATGTCGAGCTGGTTTTCGATCCGCCCTGGAATCACACCATGATGTCGGAAGAGGCTCGGTTGCAAACCGGCATGATGTGATGACGGGTGCCGCACAATGGATCGATGCCGGACCGGCCGAGACCTTGCAGGACGGGCAGACTGTCTCCGTTCAGGCAGGCCGTCGCATGATCGCCGTGGTGCGCAGCGGCGCGGCCTATTTCGCCATCGAAGACGTCTGTACCCACGACGGCGCCCCGCTCACGGGCGGTGCCGTCGAAGGCACTGAAATCATCTGTCCGCGGCACGGCGCCCGCTTTTGCCTGCGCACCGGAGAGGCGCTCTCGCCGCCGGCCTACGAACCCGCGCGCGTTTTCGAAACCAAGCTTGAAGGCGGACATCTGTGGGTACGCGCCGACTGACGCTGCTGCGCCACGCGAAGGCTGAGTCGATCGACGCCTGCGCCGAGGACTTCGAGCGCGCGCTGACCCACCGCGGAGAGCTCGAAGCGCAGGAGATGGCGAAGCGTATCGTGCGCCACGATCTCGCACCGGATTTGATCCTGGTGAGTCCCGCTGAGCGCGCCTGGTCGACGGCGGAAATCATCGCCGACGCCTGCGAACTCGACGCCAAGCAGGTGCAATGCGCGCGCGAGCTGTATTTGGCCGCTCCCGAAACGATCTGGGGGCTGCTCGCGAAGCGTGCCGCCGGGTTGGCCCACATCATGATCTGCGGACACAACCCGGGCTTGAGCCACGTGGCGAGCCGGTTGGGCCCCAAGCCCGAGCGGCGCGAATTGCCGACCGCGGGCCTCGTCACCGCGACCTGGGCTCATGCGGACTGGGAGTCGGTGCAGCCGGAGTCGGCCGAGAGCTGCGAGTCGGACGACCCGGAGAACATGACGGATTCTTGGGCGTAGTCAGCCTTGATCGCGCTGCAGGCGCATCAGGCGGCGCCGGTCGCGCTTGTCGGGACGCCCATCGGGGCGCGGCCTCGTGACCTGCGCGAGGCGCTGTTGCTCCCGCAGACGAATCCGGCGCTCCGCGCTCGCGGGCGTTTCGAGGAAGTGCGCCTGAGCTTCAGCGGCGGGACCACGGCGCACCGGCAGCCCGAGCACTTGGTACTCCGCGACGATGCCTGCCTGGGACAGGCTTAAGAGATCGCCGATCCGCACCCGATGCGCCGGCTTGATGCGCTCGGCGTTCAAGCGCACTTTCCCGCCGTTGATGGCCGCGGTGGCGAGGCTCCGCGTTTTGTAAAACCGGGCATGCCACAGCCATTTGTCGAGCCGGTGCGCGTCCCGGGTGTCGTCGCCTGTCATGAAAGAGTCCTCCCGGTCTCGAAGGATACCCAAAGCGGCTGTCGCGAAGCCGTTATAATAGGTCCATGCATGGATCTACCGGTTACTCAAGGACTGCGTGCTGAAGGAATTTCGCGATCGCCTCAGGCGCGACACCGAGGCACTCGATGCGGCGGGACTGCTGAAGCGCGAACGCGTCATCGGCGGGGCGCAAGGTCCGGTGGTGACTCTCGCGGACGGGCGCGAGATGGTCAATCTCTGCGCCAACAATTACCTCGGATTGGCCAATCATCCCGCGGTGCTCGCGGCCGCCCACGAGGCGCTGGCGCGCTACGGCTACGGCGTCGCCTCGGTCCGCTTCATCTGCGGTACCCAGAGCGTGCACCGCGAGTTGGAAGAGCGGCTGAGCGCCTACCTGTCGATGGAGGATACGATTTTGTACTCCTCGTGCTTCGATGCGAACGGCGGCCTGTTCGAGACCCTGCTCGATGAAAAGGACGCCGTCATCAGCGACTCGCTCAACCACGCGAGCATCATCGACGGCATCCGCCTGTGCAAGGCCCGCCGACTGCGCTACGCCAACAACGACCTGAACGAGCTCGAACAGGCGTTGAAGGATTCCCAGGACGCGCGCGTACGCATGATCGCGACCGACGGCGTGTTCTCCATGGACGGCTCGATTGCGAAGCTCGCGGAGATCTGCGATCTGGCGGATCGGTACGGGGCGCTGGTCATGGTGGATGACTCGCATGCCACCGGCTTCATCGGCGCCGGCGGGCGCGGCACGCACGAACTGCGCGGCGTGATCGGCCGGATCGACATCCTCACCGGCACCTTGGGCAAGGCCTTGGGCGGCGCAAGCGGCGGCTATGTCGCGGCGCGCAAGGAAATCGTCGGCTGGCTGCGGCAGCGTTCGCGGCCCTATCTGTTTTCGAACAGCATCGCGCCACCGGTGGCTGCCGCCACGATCAAGGTGCTCGATCTGTTGGAGAAGTCACCGGAGTTGCGCGAGCGGTTGCACGCCAACGCGGGGTATTTCCGCGGGCAAATGCAGGCTTTGGGCTTTGATTTGATTCCCGGCGAACATCCCATCATTCCGGTCATGCTGGGCGAGGCGCCGCTCGCGGTGAGCCTGGCCGAGCGCGTGCAGGCGCAAGGCGCCTATGTGGTGGCGTTCGCATTTCCGGTCGTTCCCCATGGAAAAGCGCGAATTCGCACGCAAATGAGCGCTGCGCACTCGAAACAACAGCTCGATCAGGTTATTCAGGCATTCGGGTCGGCAGGGCGCGATCTCGGCATCATTCACTAGGCATCATTCACTAGGCTTTTAGGACAAGACATGAAAGCGCTGGTCAAGGCACATGCGGAACCGGGTATCTGGCTGCAGGACGTACCGGAACCTGCGGTGGGCCACAATGACGTGCTCATCAAGGTGCATCGCACCGCGATTTGCGGCACCGACATGCATATCTATAACTGGGACGCCTGGGCGCAAAAAACCGTGCCGGTGCCGATGGCCGTCGGGCACGAATACGCCGGGGAAATCGTCGAACTCGGCAGCGAGGTTCGCGGCTTTCGCACCGGCGACCGCGTGTCCGGCGAGGGCCACATCACCTGCGGTCACTGCCGTAATTGCCGGGCTGGGCGGCGGCACCTGTGCCGCAACACCTCCGGCGTGGGTGTGAATCGCGCCGGCGCGTTTGCCGAATACCTGACCATTCCGGCGGCCAACGTGTTCAAGTTGCCGGCGGCGATCGACGATGAGATCGCCTCGATCCTCGATCCGTTCGGTAATGCCACGCACACCGCATTGGCATTCAACGTCGTCGGTGAGGATGTGCTCATCACTGGGGCAGGCCCGATCGGCATCATGGCGGTGGCGATTGCGCGGCACTGCGGTGCGCGGCACGTCGTCATCACCGACGTGAACGACTACCGTCTCGGCCTCGCGGCCAAGATGGGCGCATCGCGCGCGCTCAATGTGGCGCGCGAGTCACTGGACGATGCGATGCGCGATCTCGGCATGGAAGAAGGCTTCGATGTGGGCTTCGAAATGTCGGGCAATGCGGCGGCGCTGCGCGAGATGCTGCGCACCATGAACCACGGCGGCAGCATTTCCATGCTCGGCATTCCGCCGGGCGAGACGGCCATCGATTGGAACCAGGTCATCTTCAAAGGCTTGGTGATCAAGGGCATCTACGGCCGCGAGATGTTCGAAACCTGGTACAAAATGTCGAGCATGCTGCAAAGCGGGCTCGACGTGCGCCCGGTGATCACTCATCGTTTGGGGATCAACGATTACCGGGAAGGCTTTGAAATCATGAATTCGGGCAAGTCCGGGAAGGTTACGCTCGACTGGACGAGCCTGTAGCGGTCGCCACAGCCGGTGGTGGAGCCTGCAGCCTGAAGGCGACGGGGGATCAGTCGCCTTCAGGCTGCACGCTCCACCACCCCCAATTGTTAGTGTTGTCTAAGAACGCTTGGGCATCATTACCGGCTCGACAAACCTTTCAAGCTGATGTGCGGCTCGCGGCACCAGCAGTAGGCATAGAGCCCCCTCGGGTCGTTCAGCTTTGCGATGGCGCGGGCCTGTTCGAGCAAGGGGTCGAGAACCCGCTCGAAGTCGCTTCGCGGCGGAATGATCCCGATCATCGCGCCAAAGCGAATCGTCTCGGAGCGCAGTTGCATCAATAATTCTTCGCGCAGGCTGAAGGATGGCTCGATGTAGTCGATGTCGTAGTCGGAGCCGAGTTCAGCCAGCTTCGCCGCGGCGTCGGTGGCGTCATTGAGGCCGCCGAGGTGGTCCACCAAACCGATGCGCTGGGCGTCGCCCCCGGCCCACACCCGGCCCTGCGCGATCTTGTCCACTTCTTCAATGGTTTTTTTCCGCCCGTCACCGACGCGGTGGAGGAATTCCGTGTAGGCGTGATCGACCGACGATTGCAGTATCTGGCGGCTCGCGGCCGTGAGCGCCCGGTCCTCGCGCATATCCCCGGCGAGCGGCGTCGTGCCCAAGCCATCGACCTTGACCCCCAGTTTTTCCAGGGTGCGCTGGAAGGTGGGAATCACGGAAAATACCCCGATCGAGCCCGTCAGTGTCGTGGGACTGGCGAAGATCTGATTCGCGGCGGCGGAGATATAGTAGCCGCCGGACGCCGCGTAGGTGCTCATCGACACCACCACGGGCTTGCCGGCTTTGCGCAATGCCTGCACCTCGCGCAGGATTTGCTCAGACGCAAACATGCTGCCCCCCGGGCTGTCGACGCGCAGCACCACGGCCTTGACGGCGGTGTCGAAGCGCGCCTGGCGCAACAGGTCAGCCGTGCTTTCGCCGCCGATCGTGCCCGGCGGCTGATGGCCGTCGAGAATCTCTCCGGCGGCGACGACGATGCCGACTTTCGCATCGGATTTGGATTTCAGCACGTGTTTGGAGCGCACCGCCGCGAGATATTGATTCATGGCGACGGAGTTGAACGAATGAGAGTCCCCATCCTCCCCGACCAGCACCTTCAATTCGTCGGCCATCTGGCGGCGGCTCTTGAGCGCCGTGACGAGGCCGCGCTGCAGCGCCAATTTGGCCGCATCGCCATTGACCGCCGCGAGCGCACCGGGCTCGGCGGCCACGAAGTCGTTGAGCGCCGTGGCGGGCAGCGACCGGGCGCGGGTCACGTCCTGTTGGTACGCGTTCCACAAGGCGTCGAGCCACACCGTGCTCTCTTCCCGATCGCTCGGCGCCATGTCGTTGCGCGAGAACTGGTCGGTGTAGCTCTTGTAGGTGCCGGCGCGAAACACGTTGACGTCGATACCCAGCTTGTCGATGGCATCCTTCAAAAACATCCGGTAGTAGCTGAAACCGTCGATGTACACCAACCCCATCGGATCGAGATAAATCTCACCGGCTTGGGCGGCGACATAGTACTGGGTCTGATCGAGCGAATCGGCCGCCACGACCACGCGCTTGCCCGTGGCGCGAAACTCGCGCAGCGCCGCGCCGATCTCCTGCAACTTCGACAACCCGGAGGCGCTCAAGGAGCCGAGATCGAGCACGATCAGTTTGATGCGCGAGTCGGCTTTGGCGGCCGCAATGGCGTCGATCACGTCTTTGAGCAGAGTCTCCGGCGCCGGCCCACCGGAGGCCTGGCCGAAGGCGCGGCGCACCGGATCGCTCGCCAGCTGCTCGACCAGTTCGCCCTCCGGCGCAATCACCAGCGCCGCGCTACGCGGGACGGTCGGGATGGACGTGTGCAGGGCGGCGAGAATGAATCCGAAGATCACCAGCAGGAAAACCAGGTGCAGGACTCTGCGAATCCCGTCGAGGATTCGCCACACCAGGCCGAAGAAGCCCATCAGGGCGGAACCGACAGTCATTAAAGTCTCCCGCCCACGGCCACGCCCTTAGAGCCTCTCGCAACGCGGGCGACGGTCAGATCTTCTCGTCGATGCGTGCCGCTTTACCGCTCAAATCACGCAGATAATAAAGTTTCGCACGCCGCACCGCGCCGCGGCGCTTGACGCTGACTTCGCTGATCGAGGGACTGAAGGTCTGGAACACCCGTTCCACGCCCTCGCCGTGCGAAATCTTGCGCACCGTGAATGAGGAATTGAGCCCCCGATTCTTCTTGGCGATGACCACGCCTTCGTAGGCCTGCACGCGCTCGCGATCGCCTTCCACCACTTTGACCTGCACGACGACGGTATCGCCGGGATTAAAGTCCGGCAGCTTGCGGGTGGCGCGTTCGCCGTTCAAATCCTGGATGATCTTGTTCATGACTATTGCCTCGCACGTTCAATCTTAAATTCTTCCAACAACGCCCGCTCCTCGTCGCTCATGCCGCGGCGCTCGAGCAGCTCCGGACGGCGCAACCAGGTTCGGCCGAGCGCCTGCCGCAACCGCCAGCGACGAATCGCCGCGTGATCGCCCGACATCAACACCGTCGGCACCGCATCCGCATCGACGCACGGAGGCCGCGTGTAATGCGGCCAATCCAGCAGCCCGTCGCCGAACGACTCCTGCAGGGCCGACTCCGCGCTGCCGAGCGTGCCGGGTATGAGCCGCGCGATCGCGTCGATCACCACCAGCGCCGGCAGTTCACCGCCCGAGAGCACATAGTCGCCGATCGACCAACTCTCGTCGATTTCGCGCTCGATGAAGCGCTCATCGACTCCCTCGTAGCGTCCCGCAACCAGGACCAACCCCGGCCAGTCGCGCGCCATGCGCGCCGTATGCTGCTCGAAGCGGTGCCCATCGGCACCCAAGTACACTCGCCGGCTGCCCGGCGGCAGGCTCGCCATCGCGCCTCGCAGCGCGCTGCGCAGCGGTTCGACCTTGAGCACCATTCCCGGACCGCCGCCGTAAACGCGATCATCCACCGTTCGGTGCAAATCGGTCGCGTAATCGCGCGGATCGAAATACTCGACCCTAAGAACCCCTCGCTCGAGCGCGCGCCCGACCACACCGTGCGCCAACGCTTCGCGGATCATCACTGGAAACAACGACACCACCGCGATATGCATAACGCCGCGACCCCAGGGCTGCACCAGGGCACCTAGCCCCCGGGTTCGGGCCCCGCGCCGGACCCGTCCGCGCTCCAATCCACCACCACGCGCCGCGCCGGTAAATCAACCCGCCGCAAATGCCGCGCCACCGCCGGGATCCAAAATTCCCGCGTCCCGCGCACCACCATCAACACCTGCGCCGGCGTCTCGATGAAATGCTGCACGATGCCCAAATCGGTCCCGTCGAGATCGACCACTTCGCAGCCGATCAAGTCGGCGCGATAAAAATCCTTGTCGTTGCGCTGCGGCAGTTCGCTGCGCGTCACATAGATTTCGGCCCCCCGCAACGCCTGGGCCTGATCCCGATCCTCAACCCCGGCCAACTTCACCGTCAGCGCACCGCCGCTGCGTCCGCTCGCCTCGATCCGGTAGGCGGTCCAGGCATCGGGGCGACCGATGCGCAAGCTGCGATGTTCGAGCAAGCGTTCCGGGGGATCCGTGTGCGACCGTAGCTTGACCCAACCTCGGACGCCAAACGGGGCGCCTACGACCCCCAGTTGGATGAGCGCCGATGATTCGTCGGTCATCGCGGTCACCCTCCTTGAAGGCAATGCTTACGTCTTACGCGGCCTGTTTGCGAAAGCTGGTGAGTAGAAACTTCACGCGGTCCGACAGATGGGCGCCCTTGCTCACCCAATGCTCGATGCGAGCGACGTTCAGCCGTAATTTGACTTCCGCGCCGCGCGCGACGGGGTTGAACAGGCCCACGCTCTCGAGACTGGTGCCGCCCTGGCGCTTACGGCTGTCGGTCACGACAACGTGATAGAACGGCGTTTTCTTGCCGCCGCGTCGGGTCAAACGGATCGTCACCATCGTACATTCACCTTGGGGCTAACCGAGCCGCCAATTGTAATGATATTAGGGGCCTTAGAGCAATGGGCAAAGGGCCGCTAATGCGGGAATCCGGGCGGTAATCGCCCCGCCATGCCCCGCATCATGTTCTTCAGCATGCCGCCCTTGGCGAGCTTTTTCATGGTCTTTTGCATGTGGTCGAATTGCTTCAACAGCCGATTGACCTCGGGTAGCTGCACCCCCGCCCCGGCCGCTATACGCCGCTTGCGGGACCCGTCGATCAACTCGGGGCGGCGGCGCTCCCGCGGAGTCATCGAGTCGATGATGCCCATTTGCCGCTTGAGGTTTTGCGCGCTGATCGCACCGGCGGCCGCCGCGGCGTTTGCCTGCAATTGGGCCGGGAGCTTGTCCATCAGGGCGGACATTCCACCCATGTTCTGCAGCTGGCTCAATTGGTCGCGCAAATCAGCCAGATCGAAGGATTTGCCTTTGGCGATCTTCTTGGCGAGCTTTTCGGCCTTCTCCTGGTCAACCTGGCCCTGGACTTGTTCCACCAGCGACAGCACATCGCCCATGCCGAGGATGCGAGAGGCGATGCGCTCCGGTTGAAACAGCTCGAGCGCCTCGCTTTTCTCGCCGGTGCCGACGAAGAGAATCGGCTGACCCGTGACCTGCCTGACGGACAGCGCGGCGCCGCCGCGCGCATCGCCGTCGGCCTTGGTCAGTATCACACCCGTCAGGGTCAGCGCGTCGTTGAACGCCTTGGCGGCGTTGACCGCGTCCTGGCCCGCCATGCTGTCGACGACGAACAGGCGTTCGTGCGGCTGCAACGCGGCCTCGAGTTCTTTGACCTCCTCCATCATCTCGGCATCGACGTGCAAGCGGCCCGCGGTGTCGATCAGCAACACATCGTAAGCCTGCAGAGTCGCCTCGGTGAGCGCGCGCTTCGCAATGGTGAGCGGCGCTTCACTGGCCGATGCGGCGGCAAATCCCGCGCCGACCTGGGAGGCCAGCGTTTGCAACTGCAGGATCGCCGCGGGACGATACACGTCGGTGCTCACCAGCAGCACTTTTTTATTTTGCTTCTCGATCAGCCATCGAGCCAGCTTGCCGGCGCTCGTGGTTTTGCCCGCTCCTTGCAGTCCGGCGAGCAGCACCACCACCGGACGCTGCGCGCGCAAATTGAGGCCCGCGCTCGGTTCGCCCATGAGCCGGGTCAGTTCCTCATGGACCACTTTGATGAACGCTTGCCCGGGGGTGAGGCTCTTGGTGACTTCCACGCCGATGGCGCGCGCCTTGACGGCATCGGTGAAGGTCTTGACGACGCTGAGCGCCACATCCGCGTCGAGCAGCGCAAGCCGCACTTCGCGAACGGTATCGGCGATGTTGTCATCGGTCAGCCGGCCGCGGCCGGAGAGCGACTTGAGCGCGGAGGAGAGACTGGCCGAGAGTCGGTCGAACATGATGCGGATATTATAGTGCGGCGGCCGCGGCAGCAGTAGGGTATGCGCTATGCGGTCCTTGTGTCATCATTCCAATATCATCCTCTGGGCCATCCGTGATCCTCGCCATCACCCTGTTTCTGCTCTACGCCGTCAGTGCGTGGCTCATGCTGCGAAGTGTAAACAAGCCGGGGCTGGAGCCGATCGCCTGGGCGCTCACCCTTTCGGCGGTGGTCGCGCACAGCGACGCCATCGTGCATTTGATGCGCACCGGCGGTCCTTTTGCCATCGGCTTGTTCGAGGCCCTCTCGCTGCTCGCGTGGACGCTCGCCGTGCTCGCCTGTCTCATTGCGATCGAGAAGCAGAATCGGGTGCTCGCCGCGCTGCTGCTCGCAAGTGCGGCATTCGGCGCGGCGGTGACCGGCACCGGCCATAGCTACGCCGAAGCCACGGCGCCCGGTTGGGAACTGACGGCGCATATCCTGTTGTCGATGGGTGCGGCGGCCTTGCTGTTCGCGGCGGCCGTGACGGCGCTGTTGTTGGTATTTCTCGATCGACGGCTGCGCACCCGGCGCATCGCGGATCTGCCGAGCGTGCTGCCGCCGCTCGATGCGCTCGAACGCGTCATGTTCCGGCTGATCGGCGCGGGCTTCATCTTTCTGACACTGGCGCTGTTCACCGGCTTCGTGTTCGTCACCAATCTGTTTGCGCAACACCTGATCCACAAGACGGTGTTGTCGATCATCGCCTGGATCATTTTCGGCGTGCTGCTGATCGGCCGGATCCGATTCGGGTGGCGCGGGCGCTCGGCGGTGGGCTGGACGTTGTTCGGCTTCGCCGTGCTGGTGTTGGCCTACTTCGGTTCGAAATTCGTCCTCGAGTATCTGCTCGGGCGGCACTGGGGCTGATCGCCCGCACGCATGCCGCACCCGTCCGTAGGTCTGCTCTTTGGGGCGCTGGCGGGATTGCTGGTGCTGGCGGCGTTTTTCGCCGGCAGCGAGACGGCGCTGATGAGTTTGAACCGCTATCGCCTGCGACATCGCGCCAACGCAGGCAATCGCGGCGCGCGGCTGGCGGAGGCGTTGCTCGCGCATCCCGACCGTCTGATCGGATTGATTCTGTTGTTGAGCACCATCGTCAACGTGACCACGCCGATGCTGGTGGGCTTCATCGCCCTGCGCCTGGGCGGCGAATTCCTGGTGGCCTTCGGCGCCGCCGCGCTGACCTTCGTGCTGTTGATCTTTTGCGAAGTCGCCCCCAAGACCTTCGGTGCGCTTCACCCGGAGCGGCTCGCCCTGCCGGCGGCGTATATCTATACGCCGTTGCTGTCGGTGTTCTATCCCTTCGTGTGGGCCACCAATTTTCTGGCGAACGGCGTGCTGCGGATGCTCGGCGTCTCGGCGCAGCAAGCTTCGAATTCCTTGAGCAGCGAAGAATTGCGTACGGTCGTGGCGGAAGCCGGCGCCATGATCCCGCACCGCCACCAACAAATGTTGGTGAGCATTTTGGATCTGGAGAATGCGACCGTCGAGGACATCATGGTGCCGCGCACCGAAATCGTCGGCATCGATGTCGACGATGACTGGGACCGGGTGCTCGAACAACTGCGTCAGAGCCAGCACACCCGGCTCCCCGTCTACGAAGGCGAGATCGACCGCATCATCGGCGTGCTGCATATGAAACAAGTCGTGCACGAACTCGCGCGCGGGCGCCTCGATCGCGACGCCTTGATCGAGGCCGCCCGCGTACGCGAGGCGTACTACGTGCCGTCGGGCACGACGCTCAACACCCAATTGCTGAATTTTCAGCGCGACAAACGCCGCCTCGCATTCGTCGTCGATGAGTACGGCGACATCCAGGGACTGGTCACGCTCGAGGACATTCTCGAGGAGATCGTCGGCGAATTCACCACCGACCCCGCCACCATGATGCACAAGGACGTGCATGCGGAAGCGGACGGCAGCTATGTCGCCAATGCATCCACCACCATCCGCGCGCTCAATCGCTCCATGCGCTGGAACCTGCCGACCGACGGCCCGAAAACCTTGAACGGCTTGATCGTAGAATTCTTGGAGACCATTCCCGAAGTAGGCACGACACTCAAATTGAACGACTACATGCTCGAAGTCCTGCAGACCGGCGACAACGCCATCAAAACCGTCCGCATCCGCCCCCCCGCCCCGACACCGCCCGACGGCTAGCCTTGATACTCACGGTGTACCGTGATTACCCGTCACCGCGATGCCGAATCACCGCGTGTGGGGGCGCCTGCTGCCTCACGGCAACTGCCTCCCCCGTTGCCGTGAGGCAGCAGGCGCCCCCACAGGCGGTGATTCAGCCTGACGGTGCCGGTACTACACCGCATCGAGCGCTTGGGCGAGCCGCGTAACTCCGCGAACCGTCATCCCCTCGATCGCCCGCTTCGGCACATTGGCCTCGGGGACCACCGCCGCGGTGAAGCCATGCTTCGCCGCCTCACGCAGGCGCTCCTCGCCAAAGGGCACCGGACGGATTTCCCCGGCGAGGCCGAGTTCACCGAAGGCGATCAAGGAATTCGGTACCGGCGAATCGCGCAAGCTCGAGCGCGCGGCGAGCACGATGGCCAGATCGCCGGCGGTCTCCGCGAGGCGCACGCCGCCGACCACATTGGCGAACACGTCCTGCGCGCCCAACTCGAGCCCCGCATGGCGATGCGCCACCGCCAACAGCATGGTGAGCCGATTGCCGTCGATGCCGACGGCCACCCGGCGCGGATTCGCGCCGAGACTCGAATCCGCCAGCACCTGCACCTCGACCAACAGGCAGCGCGTTCCCTCGCGCATCACGGTGATGACGCTGCCCGGGACGGGCTCCGCGTGGCGCGAGAGAAAAATCGCCGACGGATTGGTCACTTCGCGCAGTCCCTGTTCCACCATGGCGAACACGCCGATCTCGTTGGCCGCGCCGAACCGATTCTTCACCGAGCGCAGCACGCGAAATCGGCTGCCGGTATCGCTTTCGAAGTACAGCACCGTGTCGACCATGTGTTCGAGCACGCGCGGTCCGGCGATTTGCCCCTCCTTCGTGACATGGCCGACCAGCAGCACGGCGGTGCCCGTGGACTTGGCAAAACGCACCAGTTCGGCCGTGCACTCGCGCAGCTGCGAGACCGCGCCCGGCGCCGTCTCGATGCGCTCGGAATGCATGGTCTGAATGGAATCCACGATGAGCACGCGCGCCTTCACGCCCGCGGCGGCGGCGACGATGTCCTCCACGCAGGTCTCGGCCGCCAGCCGTGCGGTGGCGGCGTTGAGCCCCAAGCGTCGTGCGCGCAGCGCGACCTGCTGCAACGACTCCTCGCCGGTGGCATACAGCACCGGGCCCGATTCACTGAGTGCCGCCGCCGCCTGCAGCATCAGCGTCGACTTGCCGATACCCGGATCGCCGCCGATCAAGGTCACGGAACCCGGGACGAGACCGCCGCCCATCACGCGGTCGAGTTCGGTCGAGCCGGTGGCGAGCCTCGGCGATTCGACCAGGGCCTGCGCGGCCAAAGACGAGGACACATCGCTCGCAGGCGCAGCGGGGGATCGGGCCGACTTGCGGGCGGTGGCCGGAGCCTCCTCGGCCAGCAAGGTATTCCACTCCCCGCAGCCGGCACACTGCCCCTGCCACTTCGGAGCAGACGCTCCACAGTTCTGGCAGATAAATACCTCTTTCGACTTCGCCATGGACTTCCTTAACATCGATTTGTGAGCTTGGCATTGCTGTTGGAGCAGGCCGATCACCTATACTGCCGGGCTTCTAGAATTGGATTATGTCTATTGCATGCGCAAATTTGGGTTGATCGCGGCGATCGTGGGCGTTGCCATGTTGGCGGCGAACCTCTGCCTGCGAATTCTCACCGATCTCGACACCTGGCTATGGATGCCGGGGACCCTCCTGTTGACGGGCGGCAGCGCCTTCGTGCTGTGGTGCCGTTTCTCCGCCTCCGCCGTGGCCATTCCCGCACCGCAAGTGCAAAAGCCGCTCGGCAGCGAAACCGCGCGGCTGCTCGACAACTTCGAACAGCGCTTTGCCGAGCTCAAGGGACGCAAGCCGAATGCGACCGTGCTCGGCGATCTGTATACGCTCGGCAGTCAGTTGGAACAACGTGGGCGGGTGCCTCAGGCGACCGCGGTGTACCGCCATTTGGCCCGCTTCGACAACACCTACCGTGACGTCGGTGCGCGCTTGCGGCGCTTGATGGACGCCGAGCGCGCCCAACCCAAGCCCGCACCGGCGCCCGTGGCCGCCGCACCGCCCATCCCCCGCCCAGCGCCCATGCCTCCCAAGACGCCCGCCGCGAGCGCGGATGGCGCCGCCGCGCCCAAAGTGCCGGAGACCGAGCGCCTCGGCCGCTACCACCTCGAGCGCGAAATCGGACGCGGCGCCATGGGGATCGTTTATCTGGGAAGAGACACGGCCATCAACCGGATGGTGGCGATCAAAGCCATCCCCCTGGCCAGCGAATTCAGCGATGCGGAACTCATCGAGGCCCGGGCGCGGTTCTTTCGGGAGGCTGAGACGGCCGGTCGCCTGAACCATCCGAACATCGTCACCATCTACGACGTCGGCGAGGAGCGCGGGCTTGCCTACATCGCGATGGAATATCTCAAGGGCCGTCATCTGTCCGACTTCGCCAAGTCCGACAAACTGATGGAGCCGCGCAAGATCATCGAAGCGATCGCCCGGACCGCGGACGCTTTGGGATTCGCGCACAAGCAGCAGGTGGTCCACCGCGACATCAAGCCGGCGAATCTCATGTACGATCCGAGCACCGACGTGCTCAAGATCACCGACTTCGGGATTGCGCGTCTGTCCGATTCGGGAACCACACGCACCGGGATCGTTCTCGGGACACCCTCGTTCATGTCGCCGGAACAGCTCGAGGGGCGAACTGTGACGGGTCACTCGGACTTGTTTTCGCTGGGTGTTAGCCTATTTCAACTGTTGACCGGGCAGCTTCCGTTCACCGCTGATTCGATGACCGGACTGATGCAACAGATTGCCGAAGCGCCGCACCCACCGTTGCGAGCCTTCCGGCCGGATCTGCCCGCCTGCGTCGAGACCGTGATCGATCGCGCGCTGGCCAAGAATCCCGCAGATCGGTATGACACCGGCGCCCAAATGGCCGCGGCGCTGCAAGACTGTCGATCACGTATGCCGAGCGGACAGCCATGATTGGACGAGAACAATGAGTTTGAAGGGGAAAATCGCCAGCGTCGCGCTCACCGATACCGGACGGGTGCGCGAACACAACGAAGACATGATCGGCACCGAGGCCGACATCGGCCTGTTCGTGCTGGCGGACGGCATGGGGGGCTATAACGCGGGCGAGGTCGCGAGCGGCATCGCCGTGAAGACCATCATCAATCTGGTGCGTGACGCCATCGTGCGCGAGGACTTAAGCGTCCCGGACCCCGAAACGGGCTTGAGCCGCCCCAGCATCATTCTGCGTGACGCGATTCACAGAGCCAACAAAATCATCTATCACACGTCGAAAACCCAGCCGCAATGTGAGGGAATGGGCACGACGGTGGTCGCCTGTTTGTTCCACGATAACAAGATGTCCATCGCACACGTCGGAGACTCGAGGCTATACCGCCTGCGCGACAACCGGTTCGAGCAGATGACGCTCGACCATTCGCTGTTGCAGGAATTGGTGGACCGGGGTTTTTATTCGCAGCAAGAGGCCCAGCGCGCGACCAACAAGAATTATGTCACGCGCGCGCTCGGGGTCGAGCAAAACGTCGAAGTGGAGATTCACGAGCAGCCGGTGCAGAAGTCCGATTACTACGTGCTCTGTTCCGATGGCTTGTCGGACATGATTGAAGATGAGGATATTCATTTAACAATCAGTACCTTTAGTGCTAATCTTGATACTGTTGCTAAACAGTTGATCCAGCTTTCCAACGACAATGGCGGGCGGGACAATGTGTCGGTGATCATGGCGCACGTAGCTGAGCCGTTCCCGGCTCACCGGCGTATATTTGACAAAATCTTGGGATGGTTCGGTTAAGAACGTTTAGGGATATTGGAGACTAAATGGCACGCCTGATGCTCAGCCTGGATGGTCAAGTCCTCGCGGAATACAACATGAACAAGGAGCGCTACACGATAGGGCGCCTTCCCGACAACGATATTCGTATCGACAACCCGGCGGTCAGCGGCCATCACTCGCTGATCATCAACATTTTGAACGATTCCTTTTTGGAAGACTTGAACAGCACCAACGGCACCTACGTCAACGGCAAGCTGATCAAGAAGCACGCGATGCAGCACGGCGACGTGATCACCGTCGGCCATCATCAATTGCGCTTCGTCGACAGCCAGGACGGCGACTCAGAGCAGGACGAATTCGAAAAGACCATGGTCATCACGTCCTCGACGCAGGGCGAGGACCGCATCCGGCGGGTCGGCGCCGCGGTGGACCAGGCCGCCAAGGCGGTTGCGGCCAAGCGTCCGAGCGTGCCCGACAGCGCCACGGCACTGCCGAAGGCGAAGCTCCAAGTACTGAGCGGCGCCTTCGCGGGGCGCGAACTCGAGCTCACCAAGGCGCTCACCACGCTCGGCCGTCCGGGTGTGCAGGTGGCGGCCATCACCCGCCGCGCCGAGGGCTACTTCATCGTGCACGTCGACAGCGGCAAGGACAACGATTATCCCCAGGTGAACGGCGTTCCGATCGGACCGCAGGCGCGCAGGCTGAACGACAATGACGTGGTGCAGCTGGCGGGGGTCAAAATGGGGTTCTTCGAGAGCTAGACCGACTGCCGCCGCGGCAATTCCCTAGGGGGTGATCCCGCGCCGCGCGAATTCATCGCCGACCTGCGGCGAGAGTTTCACCGCGGCCGCGAGGTCGGCCTGCCCCTCCGCGGTTTTCTGCCGCCTGATTTTGGCGATGCCGCGTCCATAGAGGGACCGGGCATCCTGCGGCGCCAGTTTCAGCGAGTCGTTGTAGTCCGCGATCGACTTATCGTAGTCACCCAGCCGCAATCGTACGAAGCCTCGATGCTCGAGGGTTTGGACATACAGCGAGCTACTCTTCGGCGCCAGCCTGAGCGCCGCACTGCAGTCGCTCTGCGCCCTGGCCAGATCCTCACCCAAGAGAGCCTTCGCCCAACAGCGGCCATTCAAGGCCACACTCAGTCGCGCATCGTCGCGATGAAACTGGATCCAAAGATCGTATTGCACGATCGCTCGTGCCAGCAAGTCGGTGCTCCCAAAATCATCCGCGAGCGACAGCCTCAGATCTGCTTCTTTCGGCGCAAGCCGATCCACGGCGTCGAAGTCGGCGATGGCCCCGGCCTGGTCGCCGCCTTCCAGGCGCAGGGCCGCGCGCGCGGCGAGGAACCGCACATCGGTCGATTTGAGTTCGATCGCCCGATCGAAATCCGACATCGCGGGCGCAGTTTGCCGGTTGTCGCGATAGACCACACCGCGTTGGTAAAAATACTCGGCATTGTCGGGCGCCAACTCGCAGGCGCGGGTCAGATCGTGGAGCGCATGCTCAAAATCGCGCCGCCCGGCGAAGGCATTGCCGCGTTGGCTGTAACCTGCGGCGTTGACCGGTTCGTTGGGATCCTTGTGGTCCTCGACGGCCGAGTCCGTGGCCCCGGCGTTCGCGGCCGGCTGAGCTGCGGGTTTCGCCGGGGCCCGCGATAGGTCGAACACGGGGCCGCCATTGTAGGTGAAGAAAAGCTCATGCAGATTATTCGACACATAGATGTGATGCGAGAGAAAGAAATCCGCGCCCAACAGCATCTCCGTGTTGTCGAGACCAATGTCGCCGAAACGCAACTGGGCGTTGCGGATTTCCTCATCGCCGATCTTGAAGCTCGAAAAACGCCCGAGATAGGTTTTGACCGGGCTGCGCCCGATGCCGGTGTCGTAGCCCGCATCGACGACGCCCGCAGAATCGGGCTTGATGCCGGCGCGTTCGGCGGCTCTGAGCGACAGCACTGAAGTCTCCGCGCCCGTGTCGAACATGACTCGGATCTTGACCCCATTCAAGAACGCCGGCCCAATGGTGTGCGGCGCGAGGGGGGTGGTTCGATTGATGTCGA
>Ga0209611_10003563_pt1 | contig 26918 bp, 14 predicted proteins | sample S1TSphgellanicum_3_FD_187693 | JGI IMG/M metagenome (GOLD analysis project Ga0209611, IMG submission 187693) | Host-associated microbial communities from peat moss isolated from Minnesota, USA - S1T2_Fc - Sphagnum magellanicum MG (SPAdes) (version 2) | ecosystem: Host-associated > Plants > Peat...
TTTGAACACTTAATTGATTTCAAAGATCTATTACAATTAATTTGTTAGACGTCCTATTTTATTTCCTTCAAAACTGTCAAAAATTAATTAATATTGCTATATACTTGGCAGATTTTTTGTGGATGGATGGATGGATGGATAGATGAATGGTTTGTTCGATAGCGAGCATACATGCCCCATTCTCAACCAGGAGGAAGTATGCCTACACAATAGGAGCCAGACATTTCAAGCTTCTTGGGGATTTTGTATTCCTTTCTCCAAGAAGACAGTACCTGCCCATGTGCTTTCTACTGCCTTGCACAGTGTGGTATGTGCATGCTACGGTCTCCCATACTCGAAGAATGTCTTGTATTATTGCATGTCATAGTTGATTTTGTCTCACTAAAGAAGCTGAAGGTACCGAGGTAAGTGCTGGTTCACACTGGACGTGAACATGCCTAGCTCAACCACACAAATTTTGGGATTTTTAAGAACCGATATTGGTTGGTTATTGGGAAAGATGGCCGGTTATCAACTAGGGTCACAACATACTTGACTTGCATGGTTTGAAATTTGTTCAGATCTGGATAAAGCACTACTTGCCTGATATATAATCTCTGGAGAAATGGCAAGATTGTAACCCCCATTAATAACCAAAACTATTTGAAATATGAAATATTCATTAATCATTCATGAATTTAAAGGTATGTTTTCCAAACTAATTTGGTATAATTTTATACAATCATTATTCATAAATAATAATAGATAACTATAATATCAATTATTTCATAGGTAATAATTGACCAATAATAAATCTATTATTGGTTATTTGAGGCAATTAATATATTTACAAGTGCCCATCCTTCTTCTTTTAAAAAGAAATTACTCGAAAAAATGATATTCAAAATTCAAAGGTTGAACATCAAGTAATTTTGCAGGTTTGCAATTTCAAAGACACATAAACCAATGGTTACTCTCGTTGGATTTCATTAAACCCAAATATAATTAAGGATGGTTACAAATTCTTCAAACCAACCATAGTTGTTAATTATATGTTATAAATTTTTAGTTGTCAAAAAAATGAATTTAATCAAATATATATTAAATATGCAATATTAACTATTATTTCCAACTATTAGGATTTAGGGTTTCTTCATACATGATGTAGATCTTTGTTTCGAACATACATGTCCATCATTGCACTTGAAGTTGAAGGCCCCACTCTTTGCATTAAAAGTTACAAAAGAGACAAAAGTTTTAATCACAAAACATTTTTTAATGTCTTTTCACAATGACAATGTTCTTCAAATGAAACGACTAGTGTGGGTTTGAGTTTGTGAGTTTTCCTTCAACTTGGATGAACCTTGTGGGTGTGAGTACAATTAAAAGAGGCAAAAACCATGTCAAATAATGGTGAAAATTGTGAACTTTTTTACATACTTTTTTTTTTGACAGTTTAAAATTATGTTAATCATTCTAAGCTATGCTAAATGATTAATATGAATGTTGAAGAAATCAAATTAAAATTTTATTAAATTAAAATTTGGGTTTTGATTTTAGTAAAAGACGTTTGAATTTGAATAGGTGATGCGTTAGTTTGTGGTTAATTTTACCAAGGACTAAGTAAGAACTATTTTAATAAAATAATTTTGATAGTAAAAAAAATTAGATGATAGTAACCTATTACCCACATTCAAAGAGCACTCACAATTTTAAAGATGTGGAATTTAAAAAAAATTAAAACTCAAAGTATTTTTCAAGATTAAAATTTTTCAAAAGTCCTTCATCACATGTGAATGGGGTGTAATGTGCATGACATATAAAACAAAGTTGTAGTTTATAATACAAGAAGCAAAAACCTAAAGTAGTTAACATATTTTGGTATGATTCAAAATTATGATAAATTTTCAAAATGAAATGCAAAATTTGCACACTTTGAAAAATTCATATTTATTCAACAATGATTAACACAAAACATGTGATATATTGAGGCAAATATATGGATTTTTAATAATGAGTTCTAAAAGATTTCATTCAAAAATTCTTTCATATGAAAAAAAGAAAAAAAACTAAAAAAGATTAATAGTCCTTTCGTAAAGTTATCCCAATTGGCTCCTTTGATTATATATGCATCCTCATGAAAAAAAATTAAAGGAGGAGGGCAACATGCGTTTAAAATTCCACAAAAAACACAAATGACAATAACAACAATGAACGACTAATGGTTTGAGCTTTTTGGCCTACACCAGACCACTGAAACAACAAATAGGTTTAAAGATTTATTATTCGGCATTTTTAAACTACCGCTTTTAGCAATCGAGTAATTATTGTTCATGTTCCATTCTTTCTAGAAGCATTTTTTTTTTTTTTCATTGTGCAAAGTTGATTTTTCATTTCCTTTATCTTCCTTCCATGTTTACCTTGTTCCTAGTCTTTTTTTATAATGCAAATGAAGTCATGCTTCCATCACATTAACCATTTCATTTCTCCCGTTCATGCTAAAAACCTTCTTCAACTTGCAAATTACACAAAGCCTAACAACAAACAACAGAAAGAAGCAATGCAGATTCCCAATCTCCATGTTTTCATTTAGGGATTAAACAATAATCTACCACAAGACTACACCTAAACAATATGTCATTTTCCAAATTCATCATTCTGGTTTTTCAAGAGTCACACAATTCTAAGCCTTTTAAGCACAACTCTCATGATTTAGGGCTTCCTACATATTCGCACTAACACATTTCCAAATTTAGGGTTATTGTGTAAATACAATATGATAACCACAATTTGTCAATTTTCTGTTAAGGAGAAAGAACACTAGAACTTAAGATGCAAAAGGGCTTGGAGTTTTGTTCCTTGGCACTTAGATATGATTCCTTCACAATATATCGAATGTAGTTTCATTATAATACCTAAAAGTTTGTGAATTTAGGTTTTGACCAAAGAATAGTGGAACCAACCACATGCAATGGATTGAATACATCTTCTGATTGCACAACCAAATTCAAATCCACGAAAGGTATGTAAGGCTTGATGAATTTGGAACCAATATGTAACTTGCTGTAGAAACTAAACAAGCATAAACAAGCAACATACATTTTCATTTGTGCGATTTAGATGCCAATGCTTATTTGTTAGGTCAAAAGTACAAATATTTTGCTGTTTTCTATTGAGGTTGTGCTTAAAGATAGTAAGATTTCCCTCCTCTCATTCAGTAGGCTAAAATTCCTTTTCAAAACCTACTTGATTCCTTTCCTTATATTTTTTGCACTATTTTCATCTAACTAATACATTTCATTATATGTAATGGCCTCTTTAACATCAATTGTGCTCCCAAGCTATTAGGAATATCTAGTGACTATTAAGAATGCACAATATATTTCTAGCAGTGGACATCATCTATTCGCTAATGAAAGAACCAATGTAGTATGTATTATGGTCTTAAACTAAGAAAAATGGAGAAAGCTTAAATAAACAAAAAATAGAATATCGCCAAAAACCCATTATTTTTGGCCATTGATAACATTGGTGAGAAAAACACTATGCCATTCATTTTGGTGGGAAAAACCCATTGGTGTCTCTAGTAGCAAAAGACAATGGGAGAAACATTTAACAGCTCCCATGCGTTTCTACCCAAGAATGTATTTTGAAGAAACATTTAATAGCCATTAGGCATTTCTACAAAAGGATATTGGGTGTAAAAATTCATTGCAGCTACTAGGCATTTTGTGCATAAATATTAGGCACAAAAATGCTTAATGGCCACCAAGCATTTCAACATAGGGAGGTTGATGCCTTACAACCACTAGGTATTATTCCAAAAGGATAATGGGGGTAAAAACACCTAACAACTGCTAGGCCTTACTGTGAAAGGATATTGGGCACTAAAACCTATTGTTAGGCATTTATACTGCAGTTGCTAGGCATTTATACACAGTTAGGCATGAAATACACAACAATATTGGGTTAGAAACACCTAACAGGCAACAAATGTTTTTGCGTAGTGATATTGGGTGTGAAGATGCCTAATAACTACTAATCGTTTCTATGAAGGGATATTGGACGGAGAAACGCCTAGCAACTGCCAAGCGTTTTTATGCAAGGATATTAGATGTAAAAACATTTAATGGTTGTTAGACATTTCTACGCAATGATATTGGATGGAGAAACTCATGGTGGCCATTAAGTGTTTTTCCACATGGACATTAAGTGCAAAAACACCTAGCAACTATTAGGCATATTTAGACATGGATATTAGGTGAGGAAATGTTTAGTGGTTGCTAGGTGTTTTTACGCAAGGAAACTGATAGCATAAATGTCAAGCGACCACCAAGAGATTTTGTGCATGGATCATTGTCAAACAAGTTCTTTGTAACCGCTTGACATTTCTACACGCGGATATTGGGTGTAGAAACTCCTAGTAACCGCCAAACATTTTTTCACAGGTATGTTGGCTGTCAAAACACTTGGTGCAACCATGCGTTTCTTCCCAAGCATGCTTGCGAAGGAGACGACTAGTAGCCTCCAAGCATTTCATTTTATAGATGGGTCAAAACAAGATAAAGTATACCAAAAAAATAATCATCCCCACTTTAACCTTCATATAACTACCATAAAGAAACATCAAATTAAGTGAAAGTATGTGTCAAGTAACATTAGTTTGCTCTATTAAGTTTCTAAGAATCTAATTTTTAAAAATTAAAAGAAAATGAGTTCTTAAAATAAATAAAAAATACATTTAAAATTAATTGAAAAATACGTGTTCAAACCTACTTTTTGGTTAAAAAAATTAATGAAATTGATTTGTCATCAATTTGGAAATGAATATCAACATACGTTTTAGCAAGTCATCCATATTTATTTATTTTTGTAAGAACCTACTTTCAGCTATTTGAAATTAAAAGCCCATAGTGAAAAATAGACATCAAAAGCTATTTGTATTTTGAAAAACCTACTTAAAACCTACTTTTATAGTTTGAAATATGAAAATCAATGCACATTAATGTAACCATATATTATATTAAATCATTGAAATGAAAACATTCAATGTTTTTCAATTTTATAATGGGTTTTGTTGTTATTCTAAAATCTACTTATTCTAGTTTTGACAAGGTAATCAAGTTGTCCATTTTATCTTACTTACACCCGGATGGTCAATAGAGAAGTTCTTAATGACTACCAAACATTTTAATTGAGGGATGCTTGTTGGAGAATTTCCTGGTGGTCATTAGGTGTTTCAATCTAATGTTTTTCATTATAGAAATGCCTAGTGGTCGCTAGAAATCACAGTCCCTAATTGGTTGCTTGATAAACTCAAGTTACTTTGTGTCCTAATTTCTATTTGCGAAATGGGAGGGTGGGAAAATAGATGTGAAGGCCAGAATTTTAATCTTTGATCAAATGTTGCATTCTGTTTGTTCTTGGTTTAACAAGATATGGATGAAGGATTCATGTTTGGTAGTTATGTTAGTATTTGGGATGCCGATGAAAATGAAAAAGTGAATATTTGTATCAGAATGTGCAAAGATTCGTCAATTGTTCCTATAGATGGACCTTGTGGAATGGAGAAATGCATAATGGTTTTAATTGAAGCTATGAATGAGGACTGTGAGCAATGGAAGCTACTCTATCTAGTTCCAAATGTAAAATACTACAAATCAACGATAGAATAGAGGTTTTTTGGCCTTACAAGTTTCTATCAATGAATGACGAAATGATCGAGATGTCGATAGAACAATGTCATGTGATAATGGATCAAGTGAATAATCTCTCAAATAAGCAAATTTTAGTAGAGAACTTTTGAGCTAAAAACATTGATGATGTGGAGAATATGGGTTATATAATTGAGGACTTGCATAATGAGGAATTACATGGTGAAATGAATTATATCTCTAAAGATGGTTTGGAAGGGTTCATTGGGGAGTCTAGGTTTAATTCCATGAACAAGGGAAGGAGTGAAAAAAATATTGTGAAAGGCGATGAGGAGGTTGGTGGTGAAGAAAATTTTCAATGAAATAAAGAGGACTATAACCAAGGGAATGCACGTGGGAATGATGACATAGTGTATGGCCATGGTGTGAAAGGGACAAATTCAAATACAACTAGAAGATGTCAATATGAGTGGTGAAGAATTGAATGTGATCTTATAGACAATAATGGGGTTTTCATTGCAAAAGGTTGGGTGGTTGCATGCAACCCACAAGAAGTAGTTCTTGATGATCGGCTTGGGAAAGACCATGTTGGGCTTTGCATCTTGTATTGTCCAATGACTATGTCAACAGTGATGACCATTTGGAAATGGTTATTGGCTTAGACAATTCTTGATGGGTACCCCCTTATAAAACATCTCATAGCATTTAATGAAACCCACATACCAAATGTTGATGTGGGAACAATTGGTGTAAAGAAAAAAAAATTCCTTTCATAAGAGGAAGTGAAACATCGATGATTTTGAAGGTTCCATTTTTAGAATTGAGAAAGTGTTGTTAGAGGAGTCTGTGCGTAATGTGGGTGTGGCAAAGTGTTGCGTCATGAATTGTTGTCAACATGTTTTTTCTAAAAAGACCTTGTTGTTAAGACAAGTGTTTTGGAGTTTGTCCTTTGAAGACTGCATAACATATGGTTATATATTCCAAGAAGGTTGCATATGAAGGGAGACAGAAGTTGACAAAAATTTATCATTATTCAAGGTTTAGATATTTGAAACCAAATCGCTAATTTTTTCTAGGTCGCATACATGTTGTATAAATCAGATAGCAAGCAAGGTTGTCGATTTCTACGACATGGGAACAAAGGTATACATAAATTACGTATGTCAACTTGGCAAGGGGAGTCTAATGTTCAATCATTGATTGACTTGTCTATAGATACTATGCCGCATCAAATGAAAGGGATTAAAATTGGCAGACAAGATGTCCAACATCTTTTGCCTTAAACATGGAAGAGTCTGCATGAATGCAATGATTGGGTGAATTATATGGAACAACCATCACTTTTTGTTTTTATCTAGTGACAAATGTTTGGTGGTCGCTAAGTGTTTCTTATGAAAAACTATTTTTCAAAAAATTGAAATGGATTTTTGAATTTATATTTGGTGACATACATCTATCATGGAGAGGCTAATATTTTTTTATTCTTTTGTATTTGTGGGTTGGCAGATAAGCAAGGAGTTTAAAAATGGAGGTATTTCTCAATTTGTTATGAATAGGTTGAGGACAAGACACCATCTGAATGTCGATGTGTGAAAGCGAGGGTCCGTGTTTGTGAAATGCACTATTTGTGAATCCCTGAAGGACTTGATATCCAAATTGGGAAAGAATAGCAATGAGGTTCTAAATTATGATGCAAAGTTCAAAAAACATATGTTACACCAAAAATCATGTAGAAATTTATACTAGGCTTGGAGGAGAGAGTTAGTGCAATCGAAGGATGAATTCCTTTGACAAGATAGACCATGCAAAAACTACACATCCAAGGTTGCAAATATGCAACAAAATGATATTTGGGCTTAGACAATTGCCCATTACCTTTACGGGTATGATAGCACATGGTCATGGGGATGAGAGATATGCATAATGTTTTAACGAGTTGTGGCCAAACGATCCCAATTTTACACTTTAGTCTTTGCTGCGACTCTTGTAGACTTTGGAAACAACCTTAATTTTAGAGTTGAAATTATTGTTTGAACACCCTTTGCAAAACTTATTCTTTGCACGTATGTTACAAAGGAAATTACGTTGCATACACACCCCGGATCTAATTGTTGGTGTGAAGCATCTACCAAGAAATTTGTTGCTTCAAATGGATAATTATGTTAAAGACAATAAGAATCAGCATTTGTTAGCATTTATATCATTGTTGACAGTGAAGGATGTGTTTAAGGAAATCAAATTGGGATTTCTTGTAGTTGGCCATACACATCAGGATATAGATGAATGTTTTGGCTATTTGTCAAAAAAGTTAAGAGAGGAAACAATTACATTTAGCCAGATTTGATGAGAGTTTTCATGATCTCACAAGAGAAACCATTCATTCCTGAATTGATTCAGGAGATTCCAAATTTTTAATCGTGGGTCTTAGGTTGTTTGAAGGATGGCCTTGAAACGTTGGTAGGGCATACTAATATGCACTTGTTTAGATTTTTTGTTGATTTGTCAAGTTAGCCAGTGATGCAATACAAAGTGTCCCCCACAATCTTGATTAGAGTCCATATGGGCCTTTGATTAGATCATGGAAAACTAATCCAAATAGTTCACCAAAGTTGCCTATCGGAGTTGCAAGCTTTATTCTATACTACCCAATTTGGGATAATGATGCATCAAGGTTAGTCGAAAGAGAAAAGTTTATGAGTTTGGAATTATCCAAATATGTGGATTTCTGGAAAATGGGCATTGTGCAAAGTTCCACATATGAAATGAAGATGAAGCCATATGTGGAATATTGGGAAGATATTTTGTTGCATTTGTCCAGACCATTATTACTTCAAAGTACAATTTTTTTGGAGGGTTTTTGGCCTTTAAGCAATTGGAGGTCTAACTATGTTAGGGCTTCAATGTCAACTATGATGGATGTTGTTGATCTAGAAGATCCAATTCAAATTCCTTATTATGGGCCAAAAACATGAAACCTTTAATTGCATACATGCTATTTATAAATCTTAATGTTGGAGATTTTGTGCTCATGAGACCACATGATCTTGATCCTATTCCTCTTTGGATGGGAAAAGCGGAGTGTGCTGTTATCAAGGATGAAAAAAATGAATATTTTAAAATGGTGAGAGTTCAATGGTGGGTTTTCATGTAAAAAAGATCAAATTTGGATGAACATTTGTATGAAGATTGTTGGAATGGCATGTGGAAATGTAATTTAGCAAATCCAAAACAATGGCTTGACATTTCAACTATTCTTTTATCTTTTCCTACTTGGAAAAATACAACAAACAAAAGTCAAATTAGTATTCTTACTATTTATGCTAATAGAGCTAAAATTAATTGCAATGCTACTAATGCCTCAACCAATTTGTGAAGGATGTTGGTGACATTGATTAAATTATATTTGCAATTTTTCAATGTCTTTTGTATCATTGTATTGATTGGTTTGTCGTTTTATTTATTTTTTGGAATTTTTGTGTTGTATGGTTTAAGAAAAATATATTTTGCTGAAATTTATCCATGTACATTCTTGAAGACTAAATATTAATAATCTATTTTGTTCCACCTGATCCCTAATCTCTAGTGGCCAATAGACGTCAACTTTCTTACATGATATGTAAAGCCCCAAAAATAATGGATTTGTTATAACATGAATAATAAAATTGCATGCATAGACATTGTTGTTATTGGTATTTTGTGCCTTGTTTCAAAAAATTGAATCTTTATTTTATTTATTGGGATCATTTATTTGTGACTTTTTTATTTGATAATCTATTATGTACTATCACTTGCTAGGCACCAAGATAAATATTGTTTTAATTAGATATGGAATTTGAAACATAATAAATTTGTTATTATACAATTAACATGGATGGATCAAGTTTCCATTGTTATAAATTTAACATGTTGTCAATGTATTAGATTCAAAACATTGAGTTTCTTTTTCTCATTTTAAATGGGAGTTGTATCATTTGGTTCTCATAGTTTACAATTTTTTATGTTTCACCTAATGGCCATCAGGTGTTCAATTATATTTTAAAAAGTTTTATGGTGTATATATATTTGAAAAGTACTAGTAAAAGTTTTTTGATAATATGATGTAGTTTTGCCAATTTGGCCTTTCTCTTCGTTTCAAATTCAAAGGGTTGACTTTCTTGATGTCAAATGGGAACACTAACATTTGGCTTTCAATCACTCATGAAAATTCATAGTCTTATTTTAGATTTGATATGAATGTTTTTAACATAATGTGTACATGGATCTTTTTGGAATTGTTGGTTACGAAATTGTTTTTATTTGGAAATAATGTAATTGAAATTTTTTATAATATGACATTCACGTCAAAAATGATCATTGATTTGTTAAGTCTAGTGGCGTTCATTCCATCCACCAAGTTGTATAAAGTCTTAAATTAAAATTTTAGTCTTAAATTAATTAAATATGTGTTATATACAATGTACATTATAAACTTAAAACTTTCTAGGCTTGACTCCCTAACATTTAATCATTAAGATGCATCATAATTTACAAAGTTATTAACCATTAAATACATATCTTTTGGTGATCACCTTTATGTTTATGAAGGTGGCTATGGTGAAAGGCTTCGCTTTGCAAATAACATTTATTGGCAACAATGATTACAAGTGTAGATGGAAAGTTAATGAAACAAGAAACAAGGAGTTAAGGAATCAATGGTTTAGAAGCAAGAGATTCACTTAATTATTGGTATGCTTGCAAATTTGCCATGTGTGGTGAGAGGATTACCTTCCAAGGATAAGTTGTAGGTGAAACAATAGGCCAAACCTTCAGCCTTTCGATAATTTCACTCAAAAGAATCCTATTTTTCAAGCTTGGAAATAGATTCCCTTGTTTATTTGAGGTTGGAATATAGGAATATTTGCCATTAAAAAAATGTTGATAATAACACATAAGGCTTTTACCTATTTTCCAAGTTGTGTTTTTACCATGGTTTACAAATCCAATCCTCTTCAAAAAGAAATTGCTTATAGTTTTCATTGAAATCATTTAATGGGATGTGACCAAAAAAAAAATTGTTTGTATGGAAGGGCATTGATAGAAGTCCATATAGTTTGAATGAACTAATTCAAGTGAACCTATAACATTGGATTTTTTTTGAGGAATTTTTCATAATGTTGGGTGGGTGCAAGAATGAGTGGACCAATTTTTGGACTTTTTGAAAGTTTTTGGAAAGTGCTTGTCATTCTAACGACCATATTTGATAAATAATTTTAGAGACTATATTCTATAGAAAGTTAATTTAAGGATACCTTGAATATGTATCTATTCCATTTATTAAATTTCCATAATAAGAAAAACACAAGAGATATGGACTTTGAAATAGTCCAATCATTTATGATGTGTTGGTTAAGGATTTGATTTTGGTTAGATAACATATTAAAAATGGTAATATTTTGTAACCCATTGGTCCATTCATTTTTTGTAATTCACTACAAGAAATCTTGTCCATTCCAACCCATGTATTTGCAACTTTTGTCCAAATCAACCATTTTTGTGACTTTAGGTATGATCGTCCTCCATGGCACTTAGTAAAAACGATCGATAGTCACATAAACGACTACAAAGTGGTTTGCAATTGCATATGTAACTTATACTTGCAACTAATGTCAATTTGGATGAAAATGAAAAATGCACTTATATCATCCACTTTTAGTGGCATCCCAAAAAAGATGAAAATGTATTTATTTTTGTGACTTGGAAGGTGGTTCAAAGGCCATTGGATACCACATGGCATCTTTTCAAGTTGATTTGTGACTATAAATTTTAATTGCAAATGCATATGTAATCAAATGTGAAAAAAATAATGGGTTGGCTAATGAAATTGTTGGATTTAATGGTTTAATTATTTTTCCTTAACTTTTTTCAATGAATTAACCATTAAATGTGTAGTAAGGTTTGATGGGTTTGTGAAAATTTCAAAGGACCCATGGCAATTAATGGTCGAAATAGGGTTAAATAGTAGGTATTTTATCATATTGTTGATAGGTGATAATGTTCCTATATTAATTATTTAAATAATTAAACTATGTAATTTATTCATTAAATAGGTTAGGGTTTAGGTAGTAAGTAGCAAGTATGTCATATGTATGTGGTTTAAGAATAAATATTTTATAATGCTGATATATGTGATATTTTTTTAATTAATTACTATATTAGGTACACAATGTAATTTATTTATTGAATGTGTTATGTAGAAGGAATAATTTATGACCCATTTCATATCATACATTTAAGTTACTTTTTTTTGGTATACTTATGATCTATTATAAGCAAAATTGTATAATATAATTCCTTAAATCAAATAAATGTTTGAGATGTGAAAAAATATAATTTATTTTTACACAAAATTTTTATCATAAGTTTAAATAAAACTTAAGATATTATGTGTCAACATAATAAAATTATTAGTTCCATAAAATCAATTAATTATATGGCATTAATCAATATATAAAAATTAAAATTGATTATCTAGATTAATCTTTTATATCAGAAATATATTTATTAAAATAATAATAATAATAATAATAATAATAATAATAATTATTATTATTATTATTATTTATGATTCATTTATAAATATTATATGTGAATACATTATATATCACACATTATTACTAAATTCTATTGGTAAAATTATGACATATTAAAAGAAAAATTGTATAATATAATTTTAAGAATCAAATGAAGGTTTAAGATATGAAATTTATTTATGTATTTGTTATTATATTATCCATTTATAAATCATGTGATTGAATTTATTTTTTCCATGGAATGGTCTTTGAAATTGTATTAATAATGAAATTCAAATTTTTTCTTTTCAAATTTATTTATATTTTTAGGGAAAAAAAGGTGTTTTTGTACATTATTTGAAAAATTTTAAGTTTAAACTTTAATCTTGTCATTTGGACAAAATTGTAATAAGATATCAAAGTTCAAAGATGATTTTTGTATAATGTTTGAAATTAAATAGGTTAAATAAAATACACGTTCCTTTTTTTCGTAACAAGTGGGGTGGCTTGGTGCTAATGGAATTGATTTTCATCTTTGGAGTTCAAGGATCAATCCTCATGAATGGCATGGGTTGTGATAAATGTTGAAACCTTAGGTGGGAAGGTTACAATTGTTTTCTAAGCTTGAGAAACAAAGCAACAATGTGTGAAGATTCAAACTCCTATGAGTTCTTAAATGTTTGCTTATTGGCCTCATAATCTACCTTAATCAACATCTATACATCTACTTTATGTCAAATTTGCCATTTTAATGTAATATATGTCAGAATAAAAATCATATATTGTGCATTTTAATGGATGAAAACACAGAGGTTACTTCACACATGTCATGAGCTATTACTTTCATATGGAAAAAACCACATTCTCTTGTAGAGTTATAAAGATCTTGGGAAAGAGGAGGTATCACCATTTACTTGAATGGAAGTTCTTTTTTCTTAAAGAAGATGGATTTCTCAAAGAAGCAGGCAGTACCTTTGGCCTGCAATCTTAAGGACCAATAGCTGATTTAATGTCTTCCTCCAACAACCACATGAAGTGACGGGAATGAATATGAAGCAATTACAACAGTTGCTTGAATGCATCTTCATCACATAAAGGTCCATGGTAATATGTGAAGGGCTTAGGTACCAATGTACAATTTGAAGGACCGAGTAACTTGATTATAAGTACTTGTAACTGACCAAGTGCACCCACTACCCACCTCCTATTCATACTATTGATTTGTTTCCTACTCTTGGTGGTTGAGAAAGCCGTGGAGCAGCTGTAGAAGTGGGACATCAGTCCTTGTCCCATTTTTTGAAGTGTTGGGTAATATACCCTTGATTTACACTACAAAGAAATCTAGAGGTTTTTATTTTTTATGTTAGGAGCTAGGACCTTTGTGTGTTTTGTTTGGCAGGTTGTTTTACATCAAGCATCAGCTGCAATCTGCTTTTATGGTCTGAAAATTTGTTGAAAGGCCTTGGATGCCTTCCATTTCACGAATGGGGATTTCGCATCATCAGCCTTTCCACCGGCCCCACTACAGGGCTGAGGGTGGCGTGAAAATTCCTGCACCCTTATATACAAACTCTTGTGTCGTAAGCAAGAGCTGCATGACCTGCTCTTCTCAACAATGACCTCTTCACAGGCTTCACACCCGGCAGGCAGGAAGATCATGGTTTGCATGATCCTTTCCCACATAGTAAACGTGTCGTTCACATGTACCTTACAACGGGGCCGACATGCATCTAACCTCTTTTAATAACCAGAAAACATTCTCACATGAAAAAATATATTTTTGGATCTAAAACATTCCCTCAACACTAACTTGAAATTCTATATGTCGACCAACAAGCATTTGGCATTGAGACCGAATAGATTTTGTGATGTATTTTGTGACGTACCGAATAAATTGTGATGTATTTATTGTATTATGTTTTATAGGTTTTAGGAGGACCTAAGAGTGCATGTACTTCATGATCCATAAAAATTATACATGCCAAGGGAAGCCATGAACTCTGAACCCAAAGAAGAATGATCTTGCAAACAAAAAGCCACTACTCATATAATTAATATGATCATTATATTGGATAGTAATCACAACCGTAATCATATATACTCATATATACTGTTGTGGTTGTGGTTACTTCATCCACCAGGATAGATAGTTGAGTTAGGGCGTCTCGGCTACCAATCCCTAGCCTTCAACATCTGACTTGTAACATTTCAACTTGAACTTAGGTCCTCTCCTTTTTGTGCTTCTATTTTCTTCTTGTCACAGGTGATCCTCTCTATAACTAAAGTTAGACACATTTACATCATGTATATGTTATCTTTTTTGTTTTGCTTTTGATAAACTTCTTGTATATGGAAATATCACTTTTTATTTGGAATTATCTCATTCTAGGCTACTAATGGTTTTACACTAAACTTAGTTCCTATCAACAACCCATGTGGCTCAAGCTCAGCAAGAGGTTATTTCTAGTATGTTCCAAAAATGTAGTATATTGTTCCATACCATTTCCTTTGTCCTTGACACTCTCACACTACTACTGCCAGTCTGGTACCACATGTCTTGCTGACACCTGCTGATGGGGTTTTTGGTTGAGGCTAAGTCTTCCCAGTTTTGCCTGGGTTTTGCTTGAGATTGTTCTCCCAAGGTATAAAATCAAAAGCCTCATTACCCTTCCAAAGCCTGTAAGTAGAGAATCCAATGAAAGGACACCTTTTAAAACAAAAAAAATTTGTTGCATAAATTAACATTATAATAATTTTGACATAGCCTTAAATGCCAATTGAGAGTTATAAGCTGACTCACAACTTTCACTCGTCTTCAACATCATGTGGAAAAGGGTTTAGTAGTCGATACAAACTCACTTTGAAGAATGAAGAATTACATTGCACTACAGTGATACTGTGCATTCCACTTTCCTCAAAACCTTAATAATGGGCCCCAAAGGTGGAAAGAAGAGATTTGAGTTTTAGAATTTTGTTGTAATGTGATCTGAGCAATGTCTGCCCTTATAATAGGCCAATTATTTCACGGTAGTTAATGTTCTAAAAAACAATCATTTTCTTCACTTTATGAAACTTGTGCTCAAAACTTTCAAAAAAAAAAATCATAATTGCTATATTCTTGCAGATTTTTGTGGATGGATAGATGAATGGTTTATTAGATGGCTGACGTACACACCACATTGTGGACCAGGAGGGTATACGCGTCCGCAAAAGGAGCCAGACATTTAGAGCTTTTTCTGGACTACACGTTGCTTTGTCGAAGAAGACGGTGCTTGCCCATGTACCTACCCCCATACTGCCCTTGCACAGTTTCGCATTTGCATGCTACAATCTCCCATAGTCGAAGACTGTCTTGTATTGCATGTCACAGTTTCCAACGATTTTTTTCTCCTAAAATCTTCTCCAGTGCTCGACAACATTTTCTGTACAATTCAGATTCCCATGCTACAGATTCCTGCAGAGTTTTTTTTTTCCTCGTGCATGCTACGGTCTCACATACTCTTTTTGTGCATTTCGAGAATGTGAGAAAGCTTATTTGCTCTCTTTTTTGGCCAAAGAAATTGGAAAGTTCTGCTCAGAGAAAGAAACAAAAAACTCGTTTCAAACTTCCATCTTATCACGAGAAACAGAGGTTCTCATACTTATTTAAACGATGAAACGTTGGTTTAACTTTGCTCCAAAGAAAAAGAGAAACTTCATTATGAACAGTAAAACAATCGTTTCAACCACTGGTCCTACAGGGCGCCGTACATAACTTTCAATAAGTGACTCCCGTTTTGCGGGAAGGCGTCACTGTACATGTACGAACACAAGAACAAATTCCTAAGCCCTCCCTACACATGTGCATGATCAGAGCAGTCTACCTCACTCACGATCCCGTCAGCATTAAAGAAATGTGCTTCTACATAAAGCTGTATTCCAACACCTTCACTTCCAACAAATAAACATTTCAATACATGGAAACGTAATATTGTCTACCCACCAGGAACTGAAAATCCAAACAAAACGAGTTACCAAAACAATCTGAGCCCGTCACAAACAGCCGACGCCGAAGCAAGCAGCGCTCTGTGATCAACGTTGTTCAGATGTCATGACTAACTATTCGATAATCATGAAGCTCTCCTACCAGCAGAACCTCAACTATACTGGGCATATGGTTGGCTGAGAGAGATCGTAAAACAAGACCAGTTGAAACCACCGGAAGCCCAAGTTCCAGACCTCTCCCAACCAAGCACATGACCAATATGGAAGAGAGAAAGGAAGTCAGTCAAAACAGAGCATCAGAAACCGAGACTCCCTTGAACAAGTCCGTCGAATATATCACCGTATCACAATCTCCTCCAGTAAACCACAACAAAAAGCAAGACACAGCCGAAGATCTATCTACAAATCCCTCCATTCTCTCGACGGCGAGGGAAGAAGCTGAAGCAACCTCTCTGGTGCACTTACAAGAAGCAAAAGAGAGAATGAAGGGGTTGCAAAGCTGAGGCGGAATTAAATAAGCAGTGGCCCAATTTTAATTTCAATTAATTTTTTTAATTAATTAATAAATATTTAATATTAATTTTGTACTACATTGGTAGCTTCACCTTTGAGTGAGGCAAAATTGAAAGAACTGGATAGAGACTCCCCCCCCCCTACTTGCTTGATAAATATAATAATCTCCGAAGACCTGGCAAGATTGTATTCCCCCCATTAATAAACCAAAACTAATTTGAAATACACATATATCGGATCTTTATTTATTAGTGTGAACCCGGTGCATAATGCACTCGTCGAGCTTCCCCCCCCACCGGTCCTTCCTCGCCCATGGCCCCCTCGCCCGTGTTGGCCCCCCTCGTCCGGTTCTTCCTCGCTCGGTCCTTCCTCGCCCGTGCCCCCTCCTCGCTCGGTGCTTGACCGGGCTCTCCCTTCCCCCACTTTATTACAGCTAATGAAAGCGAAATGACGTTAGAGAAAAAGAAGCTGCGTACAGAAAGAAAAAAAAATTGTGAAAAAGAAGAAGAAAGAGGGTACCAAACAAAAAAGGACCAGGAATCGAAAGAAGTAAGAGATAAGTAAAAGATGGACGGACGGACGAACGGACGGACTAAGTGAATTAATATATAGAATAATGAACCCTTTAGAATGATCACCAAGCTACAATGAAATTATGATTTTGTGTGTAATCTAATGGTTTTGGAATGTATTTTATTGACATTCAAAAAAATGCAAAAGCAAATTTATTTATTCTAATTTTGGTCATTTTCCATTGTTTGATGAGCATTACTTGTGTCATTTTTTGTTTGTTTTTATGTGAATGTGTTTGAATGTATGTAATTTTGTTTCGTATTTGAATCAGCTTGTTCCCCTTATTTTTCAAATTATTGGTTTATGTTTTAAAGCATATGGTATAAGATCCTTGCCGTGATCCACCCCCATAGGAATAGAGGGGTTTGTCCATGCACTTCCTTACAAAATATGGATTTGACCTCGTCGCAATTATTATGACTAGATCAAACCCTCTTTCATTTGGGTTCATCCTCATTCATTATTTTTATAACTACGATTAGATTTTGGATTATTTTATTCATGATGAGAGACAAGCATATTTTTGTGTAGACAAATACTTGTCAATTTTCTTTTGAAGATGGTGATATCTTGGCTTTGAAGACATGATGGAAGAAGATGGATTTACAAATGGAATAAAATTAAATGTCATAATTTGATGAAGAAAGGTGTTGATGATTAACACAATGAAACATTTCTAAAGTATATGCGGGGACATAGATAGTGATTGCCATTAAAAAAAAGTTTGATAGGGGACAATTAAAACATTTTGTTCTCTTTAGAAATGGGTGTTTCTTATTGGTACATCACCCCCCAAGGAAACCCCATTCCTAGTAGACTACTAAAATAAAACCTTCCCACATGGCCCAATGATGTAAGTGAAAACCATTAAAAAAAAAGTTCATGCAAACTCGTCCAAGAAAGAAATGCATTTCATATTTCATCAATTCTCATGGTTTCATATAAAACAAAAAAACCCAAAGAAACGTTATGGTATTAAAATTCAATACAGACCTATAATTTAAATTAAATTTAAGGTGGCTTAAATATGTGGATATTATAAAATTAAATAATAAATGGGTGAGAAAAATTAATCCTTTTCACATAATATACAAATATAGTGTCAAATTTTAACATACAATATTCTCCTTGGGTCATTGACTCCTTCTTGCAAATTTGTAGACCTCACATTCATGTGATAAATTTGGAAATGTTCTTTCTCTTGGTCTTTTAAACAATAACCCATATTCTAGTGTATGTGTACATGTCAATTCCCTTCAATCCCCAAAAGGAAAAATTATGGACCTGTGTGGTGCATGTTGCCCCACCTCATTGGTTGATATTCGGAGATAGCAATCACCAAGAAAGTTGAAATGATCACAATGCATGCCCCATGGAACATTCCATCCATCATATGCACACCATAATACTCCAGATGTGTAGCCTCTTTGCTATGGATAGAGTGAGTTAAACCAGGCCTCAAGTGTTCCTATAACTATGTTGCCACTCACCTTATCCATGCATTCAACATGTTGCACTCTTAGTTCACTTTTACTCTAAGGGTGTGGGCCTCAAAGACAAAGGAAATTCATTCTACCTATGAAGGAAGGTAGTTTGTTTTGTTTTGTAGTTATGAGATCCAGTGAACCGGGATGCTTCAGATCGTGTTCTTGATGTCTTTTGAAAGCTCTCAACCAGGAGGGGTGCATGCATGGGCTTGAGTCCATGACGTTTGGACTTGTGGTGCAAAAGTTCTTGAATATTGAATTTCTTCACTGAATATTAAATTATACCTCAGCTAAAAATTTCGAAGGAATTAGAATGTGCCTCAAAGTTTTGAATATACCCAGGACCTTTACTATTGGTAAGCTTCAACCCTATTGGATTAATGGATGCCAATAACTCTCATCTTGCATAGATGGATATAAAGACAGAAAAGAATGTTTGTAACAATGTTTGTGAGTTGGGACTGGAAGGCAAATGACAGCATTCTGAGCTCAATCCAAGGGAACTGACACCACTGGGAACAACGTAAGTGCGTATCCAACTATAGATTCCACTGCTCTTCTTGAAAAGCTCAACATGATCTTTGACAGCCATCTCGATATTCTCTACACCAGGGAGCCAGATCACACATGTGTTAGGAGTAAACAATGCTTATTGCTAACCCCTAAGCTAGACCGCCCTAGGTTGCAAGGAAGTTTTTAACTGCCATTTTTTCACCAAAGCTTTTGATGTCCCACGAACAAATGGGTCCACACTCAAACAGATCTAGGGTGTAATTGTGAGGTGCTACAAAAGAAATTTCACACGCCCCCCTGGATCCAACCCACTCAAGAAAGTTTGTGGCGTGGTGAAGGTGTTGACAACCGAAGATGTATATCCTTAACGGTTGAGGTTGAAACCCGCAAATGGAGTTCCCTTACTGTGATGGTGGCTGGCCTCAGGGGAGAAAATTCTGACGATTTATGGTGATTGAAATTGGACTTCTAGAGATACCAACCTTTGTTGGTCCAGTTTAGAGTTGCCCAGGATGTGGAGTTTGGTCTATGCATTGCTAGAAGAGGACTTATGGATTGATCTATATAGCAGGACCATACTTATAGACTAAGGACATCTACCATTAGCTTGCTTTGATCCCAGATTTTGCTCCAATAACAACTCTTCATTATGTTTTTCCATCAGGGCTCTCTTTCCATTAGGTTGCACTGATCATAGATTCTGCCTCAATAACAACTTTTCATTATATTTTTCCAGTTAGGCTCTCTTTCTGATAGTTTCTATGATGACAATTATGATGTGTTGTGACAACAGAAACCTAATGGAAAGCCACTGATATATGCCTTGTTTCTTCGTGGAAGAACAGTTGCTTCTCATTATAAAGAGAGAGGCAAGTGCTTTGAAAATATGTAATCAATGTCAGGAACTCTGAGAACGCATATTCTCATGAGAAAAAGATAGATATCATAGTATGTTGAGTCACAAATTGATTCACAACTCATGTAATTGGTCAATCCTTGACCCATACAGTTGTGAGATGACAATGAGCACAACTAGTTGAAAAATCATAATGGAAAGCTGCTGCGATCACATCTGAGGGTTTCCTTCCATTAGGTTACTGCGGTTATAGTTATACATAGTGTGTTATGATCACAGTAACCAAATTGGAAAGCCACTGACATAAGGCCTTTGTTTCTTGACGTAAGGACAGTCATTTTCCATTCCATTGGAAAGTTGCAAATGCATTGAAAATATGTCATTAATCATGTTAGGAACTCTAGGAACACATCTTCTTGGAAAGAAGATGACATATGTTTGACTCGCAGCTTTCATAGCTATTGCAATTAGTTAACGTTTGACCAATAGATGTACGAGATGATTCTAAGCACAATTAATTGAAAGAACTTAACAAAACATTGTTGTGATCATAAAATCTGTGATCATAGCAACATAATGGAAAGATGTCTTTAGATGTGCTCATAACCACCTTGGACCTCTATGGGTGAAGAATTGACCAGATCATAGAATCTATGATCATAGCAACCTAATGGAAAGATGTCTTTAGTTGTGCTCATAATCACCTTAAACCTCTACGCGTGAAGCATTAACCAGATCATAGAATCTGTGATCATAGCAACCTAATGGAACTATGTCTTTACATCTGCTCATAGTTGCCACCTTAGACCTCTAGGGGTGAAGCATTGACCAGATGGAAGAGCTATGAAATTTATGAATCAGACTATGAATCATCATAAATAACATTGTTCCATTAAGGTACTATGAACACAATAGTGCATGGGAATGTCATTAAAGTGGAACCTTGTTTTTTTGTTGCATGGGAATGTCACTAAAGTGAAGCCTTGTTTTTTGTTGCATGGGAATATCATTGAAGTTGAACCTTGTTTTTTTTTTTGCATGGGAAAGTCACTAAAGTGGGACCTTTTTTTTTCATTGCATGGACATGCACTTTTCATTAGAAAGATGAAACAAGACAAATCTGCAAGTAATCAATGTTAAGAATCTTAGGAACATTTCATATAATGTAAAGAACTGACAAGAAAGTATGATCCCAAAAAAAAGAATGACAACTGTCAACCTATGATTATTCATAGGTTCGTTCATAGGACATTGAGTTCTACATTTAATCACATGTTTGACCTATAAAGTTGTGAGGTGATTATTAGTAGAGCTAGATGGAACAAATGTAGTGAAAAGGTGCTCTTGAAGCAAAAGTTATCATTACAACCTATTGGAAAGAGACCTTTAGTTTATGTAGGATTACTGAATGTTGGAAGAATAATGTCAAATGACATTGATTATTTAGTATAACATGTTTTACATTTTCAGAAATGTTTTACCAAGAAAACCATAACATGTAAGGAAAGATTCATGAAAATTTTTTGGTTTTACTTCAAATAAGAAAATTGGTTGCATGGTATGATTCAAGTTCTAGTAGGAGGTCTACAATCTAATTTCAAAAAATAAGACAAAGAACATGCACAACATCCGTAATTAATCATCGTGGTTTAAACTAATGTTCAGCAAGTATATGATTTAACATATATTGATCTATGGTATAAAAATCTTTTTGAAAACAATGAAAAAAATAAAATACAATAATATTGAGGTATTCAATAAAGTGTTAACTTTACATATTGTTATGCATTATGAAAAATCTTGTCATGAAGTTTATACTTCCATGCAAGTAGAAGACATAAAACTTGCAAGAAACAACCTTGTGTCCTTTGGAATCTCAAATCACCAAAAGAGATTTGAGAACATGCAACTTGATATTATATCCCAAACATGAATTATTTCAAACTATGCTCACACTCAAATTAGTTCCAAACTAAACATAATAAATTGCATTAATCATATTAAGACTAATATAATCAATATTTAATTAGGTAACAAACATAACACATTGGACAATAGCTTGATTTTCATTCCATACATTATTTTCTTCAAACATTTTTCACAAACATTTCACATTTCACATTTTCACAAATATCATGTGAAATGTTATTTTCATAATATAATAACATTTTAGAAAAACAACATCTCACATTTCACAAATGCCACTTCAAGTTTTTTTACAATATTCAATTTTAATTTTTTTTATCTTCATAAACATGGATACCATTCAATATCATTCTAAGCTTTCAACTTCTTTAACCCATATTCATCTAATTTGGCTTTTTCAACTAGTTCTATTTCTATCCATTTTTAATTTTATTTCATTTTCACATTTCATAGCATCCAATCAATCTATCATTTCACAAAAATGGATGGTAGGATATCAATTTTTTAAAGCACTTACATAATTTTGAAGGATTTGAACTTGGAATCTAAATAAACATATCATCAAAAAAGAAAAATAAATGGTAAAACATTAGATTTTTTTCATAAAATATTTCAAACAAGGGGTGGAATTGCTCATTAAGGGTCTAAAACATGTCGAAATGGTTATATGAACATTAAATTGCTTAAATAATTTGCATTGGCTGTCACAATCAAGATCAACTATTTTTTTTATTTTTAGGAGTGCTAAAGGGAGTCTAGTCCTAAATGTGATTCCCAATGCAAATCTTGAAATAGGTAGCCAAAGGATAATTGCTAAACACAATTGCATTCAATACAAATAATATCACAATTCAACAATTTCATATTAAATTTTGTTGTTTGATAAAAGAAATTGAACTATATAGATAATAACAAAAAGGAGATGACAAAATGAAAATGGAACCATAATCGAGTTGGATTGGGTACAGCTTTAAGCAAAATTTTATTGTTTACTAAATTTGAAATTCCATTCCTTTGTTTTAAAAAGCCTACTATTAATCCTTGAATGCTTGATTAAAAAAAAATGGTATTTAAAAATATTTAAACTGAAATAGCTAGCAAATTAGTTCCAAAACAATTCCAATTTTTTCTTTTGGTTAACTAGAATGGTTATAGGTTCCAAATAATATGTTGAATCTTGATTCAAGAATTCCATGTCATGCAAGGGGGGTTTAGATGAAAATAAGGAATGCAATGACCTTATTGTATGCCAATAGGCAACAAAAACTCATTAAAGTGAAGATAATGATTTAAATGATATTGAAAATAACATTTTTTTCCATTTCCAATTTCAAATCATGATGTTATAAGACATATAAAAAATATCTCAAAAAAGAATATTTAAAAATAACTATTTTTAAATTCTTAAAAAAAATTTTAAAATAATTATAGTTTTTGATATTTTGAAAACCTATAACATAATAAATTAAAATCACATTCCATTCATTCAAATGGATCTCTAATTTCTTAAACATATTTCATCCAATGTCCCAAAGTTTCAAACACATAAGATTAATAGATTGTAAAATAAAAGTTCATATCCATGAGTTTTGTAAATGTGACAAAAAATGTGGTAAAAATTCAAAAGTCCATTATTTATTGGCTATTCATGATTTTGATTTTTTTTTAAATTTTTGAAAGGTTGATTATGATAGCTTTAGATAAATGAATCCCTTTTTTATTATTTCAATGGATCTTATTTTATTTGTTTTCTTCTACCTAAGGAATATAAGAAAATTTGACATTGTGACGTCCATATAAGGTCACTGTAGTGTGCAAATACCCATTTACAACATTTTTAACATTAGGAATAACTTGGGCCTAGTGGAAAAAAATAGGTCAGCTTGAAGCCCACCTATAAAGGCATACTTAATAATTAGAACTAGTTTAAAAGGTAGAACTTAAAGCTCTAAAATAGATGAGAAGAGTTGGATGCACATGATTTGAATACTTCATTGATTTCAAAGATCTATTATAATTAATTTCTTAGACATCTTATTTTATTTGCTTCATGTGCAATTTTTTATTTAGTTGCAATTTTAATGATTTAACTTCCATTAATTAAGTAATGTAAATTGTTATACATATTAGGACTAATTTCTTTTCAGAAATAGTTTACCAAATAACCGGGAAGTGTCAGCACAATTGTTAGCACAACTCCCACCTCTTTAGATTTACTACTCCCAGATGCAATGAAATAATGTTCATGCAAGACACAATTCTTGTACCAAATTCTTGTGGAAATGATGGTATTGTTTGGTGAAATATAAAGGACTGATGTTAGGTGGGGAAGTATGTTTCATGTGAAATTCAGTACCACTTTGGAATTCCAATAAAAACACTATTATGTATAGGGTAAAGCTTGATGGGGTTGGCTTTTACACAACATAAAAATCAGGCATTTTTTATTTAAATATATATTTTTCATGTGATACCCATAGTACGGTACCCACGATAAAGGGTCTATTTGAAAATGTAATACCCATAGAGGTGGGCATTTATGTTTATGTAACGGCCCTTGGCTCTTTATGCCACATGAAAGGCACTCTCCAAGTACACTTTTTAAAAAAATCAGCACAAGTTTTTATGAGAACTTCATTTTCATCTTGATTTGAACCAAGGAAAATTGCATGTATATGGACACTAGATAACACATATCAATGGTTATCTCTGGTTAGCAAGGAAATCAAATTATCAAAACTCACACTATTAACTAAAGGAAACAAAAACATTTAAGCTTCATGTATCACCTAATCAACATCCTATTATTTCACCCAATGACGTACAAGACCAAACAAAAAATGCATGGACCATGTGTCAATTGGGTGTTTCATCTTTCTTATTGCCTACCCATCATGCGAAAAACACCGTACCTTGAAGGGATGGAACTTTTTCATGGGCCCAACTTTGGAGTTGAGCTTCTTCCACTTGGATTCTTTCTATGGCATCTTTAGTTGTGTTTATGTCCTTGATTTGGACCATATATCAGTGTTTTGTACCCCATGCAACATGGCAAACAAATATTAGGTACTAGAAAGCTTGATCTACTAGGATTATGGGTGGGGTGGGGATGGAGACAAATTTTGCACACTATTTTGCCTGTGGTAGATGGCAGTCAAGGGCCCACATGTACAAGGGGTGAATTTTCTCCTAGTTGAGCCCACCCAAAAGCCAAGGACAATCATACTTTCTTGAGTTCTTTTTCTTGGTTCTGAAGATTGTATAGTTGCATAATTGTGATGGAAAATGAGTACAACCAAGTCTAGAATTGTTGTATCTTCTAAACTATGCACAATATCATGTGCACATGGGCAGTTGATTTTACAAAGTTTTTTTTTATGTACTGCATTCCCAAGGCCAAAGTGAATGTATATGAAACATGTCCCAAAACAAATCATTTCAATTTTGCACAACATTCATGAACCAAACAAAAAAAAAATGGCAAGTCCAAAACTCAAATTATTTTTTGTTGTCTCAATTACAAGCATCAATACTTACCAACATAATATTGTACGTACAAGACCAATTTTGGCACTATACGGCTAGATAATTATTAAAAATGGAGCCAAGCCGCAAACTAGGTTCAGAAGTAAACATCTTCTTGCCTAAGGTCCACCTTTTGGCTATCCAAGCCCTAAATAGCACAAAAGTTAAAACACATAAGAACTTGGGTGCACAAGAACAAGGAGAATTACATCATTGTGACTCTTGAGGAATCCAATTTTTTTTATTCTCTAAATTTTATATTTGTTGGCAAGGCAAAGATATTATGTTGATAAACGTTATAGAGTATAATAGCTTCAAGGGATTTTGCCTCCTATCAACTAGGTGAGATCATTCATCCTAATTTGGTTGTAAAAAGATTCACATTCATCTTTTAACATTTTGTTTTCTCCGCCACCTCCTCAAATGTGCACCCAGCCCAATTGACTTTGTCACTAATCCATAACCACAAAATTAAATATGAAAACACACTTTTCAAAAATGGTTATGGCACCCATCACCTGCAAAAAAATCATGTATTTCTTTCAAAATATGACAACATGATTGAAAATATTCAAATACACATGTCATGATGAGTCTTTTTCTTTGGTTTGAAATTTTGCACAAATGTGAAAAATAAATATGAAAAGAGAATATTTGATCTTTTTTTTTTTTTGAAAAAAAAGTCATTAGATTTGAAAAAAATTAAAAATTATGTTGTGACATTTCCCTACCAATTTTGGTTTGGTAACAAATTTTTAAATGTTTAAATAGGTTCCTAGAACATGTCATCATTTAATATGAGATCCATTTTGAGTAATTCCTCATAACTAATGTCATGTAGAAAAATGAAAAAAAATCATGATTTTTTTTTTCTTTTACAACAATGTGTACATTAAAATAGATTTATTTTTTATTTTTCCCTTAGCTATGACCAATTTATCATGAATATCAATTGTTGATATTAAATTAATGGCAAGGCCATTGTGTATAGCACACCTTGTTAAGAGAAAATTGGGAGATCACTACTTTCAAGATTCAATAGACAGCAGCTAGGGACGTAGAACAGGAAGGAAAAGGCACCTATTATACTTGCATAGCCCATTGACAAGCACTAAAACATTTGGGCTTCCAAATATGAAGTCATAAGTGCATAGTTCCTAGGTTCGCATGTAAAATATTTATTTATTGTCCCACATTTTGAAGTTTTCATGTGACTTTTTTTCTTTTTATTTTTAAAAAAAAATTGGCGTTTTTGAAATTTCTTCGTGTTGTATTTACTTACATTTGATTAATTGCACATTGTTTACCAAATAATTGACCATTATGGTTGATAACTTGGTGTTAAGAATTACATGCAAAA
>Ga0209611_10003564_pt1 | contig 26916 bp, 23 predicted proteins | sample S1TSphgellanicum_3_FD_187693 | JGI IMG/M metagenome (GOLD analysis project Ga0209611, IMG submission 187693) | Host-associated microbial communities from peat moss isolated from Minnesota, USA - S1T2_Fc - Sphagnum magellanicum MG (SPAdes) (version 2) | ecosystem: Host-associated > Plants > Peat...
GGTTTTTGGTTCTTTCTTTCAAAAAAGAACTGCTTCTTCCTGACGTCTATTGACCGCGTTGCGCCGTCGCCCCAGGAGTCGCGGCTTCCAGACGGCCGGGCAGCCGCTGGCCGGAATCGGCTGGAGGAAAGTCCGGGCTCCACGGGAATGCGGTGCCGGTTAACGGCCGGCGGGGGCGACCCCAGGGAAAGTGCCACAGAAAACAAACCGCCACACGCCCATGGGAAACCGTGGGACGGGCAAGGGTGAAACGGTGCGGCAAGAGCGCACCGCGCCTCTGGCAACAGGGGCGGCAGGGTAAACCCCACCGGGAGCAAGACCGAATAGGGGCGGCGGGCCGGGCGCGCGAGCGCTGCGGCCGGGGGCATTCCCGCCCTGCCGCCCGGGTTGGTCGCGTCAGGCGCGCGGCAACGCGCGTCGCAGAGGAATGGCTGCCCCTTGCCGCAACGCAAGGACAGAACCCGGCTTACAGGCCGTCTGGATTTTTTCCTCTCGCGAAGTTGGTGGCGCTGCGTCACCCACAAACGTACCCACAAGAACAAAGCAAATACAAATGTTGTCCACAGATAAATTGCGTAGGCCCCAACCGACGATTCACTAACCCTTTGATCAGATTATAATTTTCTCCAACCCAAGCGCGCTATCCCAAATCAAGATGCTTGAGTGGGGCGTTATCCCATGTTAACCCAAGCCATCCCAGACGTTGATGGTCATCCACATGCCTGGGCGATCGAAGTCGGTGCGCCGAGGAAAAGGAAAAAGTCGGCCGGATGCGCGGGTTCATGGGCACGCACACCAATCGGGTGGATGCCAAAGGGCGGGTTTCCATCCCAGCGCCTTTCCGCGCCGTCTTGCGCGCCGGCGCCGTGGATGGCCCTGTGCAAGTCGTGCTGCGCCCGTCACACAAGTTTGCCTGCATCGAGGGCTGGTCCGCCGCGGGTTTCGATGAACTGCTGGCCTCGCTGGACCGCCTGGCCACCTACAGCGACGACCATGAGGACCTGGCGGCGGCGCTCGCCGGCAGCGCCCAGTTGCTGGAATCCGACAAGGAAGGCCGCATCAGCCTGCCGCCAGCCATGGCGGCTCACGCCGGCATCACCGAAACGCTCTCCTTCGTCGGCGCCGCCAGGAGTTTCCGTATTTGGGAACCGGCCGCGGCCGAGCAAAGGCTGCGCGAAGCCAACAGCCGCCTCCTGTCCGACAAACTCAGCCTGCCCGCCGGACGCGTTGCATGAAATCATTAGAAACAAATTCCGCGCCGCCGGCATCTGGCCATGTGCCGGTGATGCTGGCAGAAATACTTTCCAACCTGGCGCCAGCAGATGGCGAGGTTATCGTGGACGGTACTTTTGGCGGCGGCGGCTACGCCGAAGCCATCCTGCGCACCGCAACGTGCACCCTGTGGGCCATCGACCGCGACCCTGAAGCGGTCGCCCGCGGCGCGATTTTAGCCGCGCGCTACCCTGGCCGACTCCATGTCATTGAGGGCAGTTTCGGCGATATGCTTTCCCTCCTCCAGGCGCATGGCGTAACCGAGCTCGACGGCGTGGTGCTGGACCTCGGGGTATCCAGTTTCCAGATCGACGATCCGTCGCGCGGGTTTTCGTTTCGCGTGGACGGGCCTCTCGACATGCGCATGGGCGGCGCCGGCCCCACCGCCGCCGACCTCATCCGCACCCTGCCCGAAGGCGAACTTGCCGACATGCTCTACCGCCTCGGCGAGGAACGCCTGTCGCGCCGTGTCGCGCGCGCCATCGTGGCTGCACGCGCCGAGGCGCCGATCGAAACCACCGCCCAGCTCGCCGGGATCATTCGCGGCGTGGTGCCGCGTTCCAAGGATGGCATCGATCCGGCGACGCGCAGCTTTCAGGCGTTACGCTTGCGGGTCAATGACGAACTCGGTGAAATCGAGCGCGCACTGCAGGCGGCCGCAGCGCTGCTCGCCCCCGGTGGACGCCTGGTGGTGGTGTCGTTCCACTCGCTGGAAGATCGTATCGTGAAACAATTCTTCGCGGCCGCAGCCGGCCGCGCGCCAGCCCCCTCGCGGCACGACCCGCGCGGACTTGCGGGGCGCGCCGCGCCACGCTTCAGGCTGCTCACCGCCAAGGCTGCCCGCCCCGGCGCCGCCGAAATCGACCGCAATCCCCGCGCCCGCAGCGCCCGCCTGCGCGCGCTCCAACGCCTGCCGCGTCCCACCGCGGACAGGCCGGAGGTGACACCATGATCCGTCCCTTCACATTCCTGTGCCTCACCGCCGCCTGCGGCTCGGGTCTGTATCTATATTCCGAGAAGCACCGGGCCGAATTGCTCGACCGGCAAATCGCCCACGTCATCCGCGCCACCGAGGCCACCCGCCAGACCACCGGCCTGCTGCGCGCCGAATGGGAAGTGCTGAACAACCCGGACCGCCTGCGCCCCATGGCGCAAAAATACCTCAACCTGACGCCGCTGCAGCCCGGCCAGTGGGTGCAGATGGCGGATCTCGCCGCGCGCCTGCCGCCCCCCGCGCCGCCCGGCCAGTCCGGCGGCACCGATGACGGCGCCACCGCGGTGAGCGACGCCGCCCAAGCCGATGCGCCAGCTTCGGCCGATACGCCCGTCGTGGCGGCGCCGGCCAACCCCGGCGTCGACGAAACACCGCCTGTTACGCCGAAGCCCCCGGCGGCCGCACACCCCTCCCCAATTCGGCCCGCCGCCAAGCTGGTCGCGCATGCGACGCCAAGAAAATCCACCCCGGTTGCGTCAGCCGATGGCGAGCCGCCTTTGCACACCAATCCGCTGGCCCACAGCGCGCCCCTCGCCCTCGCCACGCCGCAACCGGCGCGCGCCCGCGTGCTGTCGGCAATGGCGCGGCCCATCCGGATGATGCGGCCGGCCGTCGTGACAGCGGTGCCCAGCGCATTGGGGATTCGGACGGCGGTGCCGCCGGCCGTTCCGATGGGGGCCGAATGACACATGTGAAGAAGGCCAAGGGCTCTGCCCCTGGATCCCGCTGGGGCCGTCACGCGAATGCGTGCTGCGCACGACGGCCCGCGAATGCGTGCTGCGCACGACGGCCCGCGAATGCGTGCTGCGCACGACGGCCCCAGACTCCCGTGTGTTTGGTGGCGCACCAATGACCACGCCGCCGACCCGCCTGCGCGGCGTCCCCGACAGCGGAGCAATGCCCCGCATGGAAACCGTCCGCATCACGGCGCCCGACCTCGCCCGCCGCGCCGCCCTCGAACGCACCCGCCAACGCCTCGTCTTCGCCGCCGGCGGCTTCTCGCTGCTGTTCGGCGCCGTCACCGCAAAGCTCACCTGGGCCACGGTGCTGTTCCCAATGCCGCCCTCGGCCGCCGTCTCGCGCCCCGAAGTCCCCACCGACCCCGGCCCCGCCGCGCAGGACGCGCCCCCCGCCATGGCCACGGTGCAAAAACCGCGCGCCACCATCCTGGACCGCAACGGCGAAGTGCTCGCCATCTCCCTCCCCACGGCCGCCCTCTTCGCCAACCCGAAGGAACTCATCGACCCCGCCGAAGCCGCCCACAAACTCAAGCAAGTCCTGCCCCGCCTCGACGAAGCGCAAGCCGCCAAACGCCTCGCCGAAGCCAAATCCTTCGTCTATCTCGAGCGCCAGATCACGCCGATGGAAGAACTCGCCATCAACGCGCTCGGCATTCCCGGTATTTATTTCGAACCCGGCGAAAAACGCCATTACCCGCTCGGCCGCGTCGCCGCCCACGTGCTCGGCGGCATCGACGTCGATATCCACGGCGCCGCCGGCGTCGAAAGAGCCTTCGACAAACGGCTGGAAAACAATAGCGAGCCGTTGCGTCTCTCAATCGATGTCCGCGTCCAATCGGTCATCCGCGACGAGCTGGAAAAATCGAAGGAAGAATTCCAGGCGATCGGCGCCTGCGGCATCGTCATGGATGTCCGCACCGGCGAAGTGCTCGCCATGGTCAGCCTGCCCGACTACGACACCAACGAATACGGTTCCTCAACGCCGGACCAGCAATTCAACCGCGCCCTCAGCGGCATGTACGAGCCAGGCAGCACCTTCAAACTGCAAACCGCGGCCATGGCGCTCGATTTCGGCACCGCGCACATCTGGGACCAGTTCGATGCGGCGCACGATATTCACATCGGCCGCTTCACCATCGTCGATTACAAAGGCAAGCACAGAATGCTGTACTTGCCTGAAGTACTCGCCTATTCATCCAACCTCGGCGCGGCCCACATAGCGCTCGGTGTCGGCGCGCAAAAGCAACGTCTCTGGCTCGGCGCCATGGGCATGTTCCGCCGCGTCGGCATCGAATTGCGCGAAGCCGCCCAGCCGATCGTGCCCCCCGTCAGCAATTGGAAAGAAGCCGCAACGATGACCATCGGCTTCGGCCACGGCATCGCAATATCCCCGCTGCACGTCGTGCGCGGCACCGCCGCCCTCGCCAACGGCGGCTACGTCCTGCAGCCAACCATTCTGGCGCGCGATCCATCCGACGGCCCGCCCCCCGGCGTTCGTATCATGAACGAAGCGACTTCCGACACGATTCGCAAAATGATGCGCCTGGTGGTCACCGACGGCTACGGCAAGCCGGCCGACATCGAAGGCTATTTCGTCGGCGGAAAAACCGGCACGGCGGAAAAAGTCGGCGATCACGGCTATAAGAAACACGCCAACGTCAGCGCCTTCATGAGCGTGTTCCCGATGAATGCGCCGCGCTACGCGGTGTATTTCATGCTGGACGAGCCCAAGGGCAACAAGGAGACCGGCGGCTACGCAACCGCCGGCGCCGTCAGCGCACCCGGCGCCGGCCGCGTCATCGCCCGCATCGCGCCGATGCTGAACCTGTTCCCGCACATCCAGGACGAAGCGGCCATCCAGGCCACGCTCGCCATACCGATGGAACCGGCGCGCGGCAGCGGCGAACCCACCGGCACCGGCTCCCCATTATTACCACCGGAGCCGCCCCCCACGGCGACCGTGGCACTCCCGACAATTCCGCCCCGGCGCGATATGCTGGCCTTGCGGCACGAAGCCGCATACCATGCCACACTGCCGGCGCATGACGCTGAATGACATGATGGTGCGCGCGGGCATGCACGCTTCGCTGCTGCCGCCGGTGCCGATTACCGGCATCACCGCGGACAGCCGCCATGTGGTACCGGGCTATCTGTTCGCGGCGCTGCCTGGAACCCATGCCGACGGACGCGAATTCATTGCGGCCGCGGTAGCCGCCGGTGCTGCCGCCGTGCTGGCGCCGGACGGCACCGACTGGCCGCCCGGGGTGCCGCCGCGCCCGCTGATCCTGAACCAGGAACCGCGCCGTGCCCTGGCCCTGCTGGCCAGCGCCTACGCTGGTGCGCAACCGGAACAAATCGTCGCCGTCACCGGCACCAACGGCAAAACCAGCACCGTCGATTTCCTGCGCCAGCTTTGGCAACTCTCGGGGCGGAAAGCCGCAAGTCTCGGTACTCTCGGCGTCATCGCACCCGGGCATTCCGCCGGCTCCGGTCTCACCACACCAGATCCCGTGGCGCTCGCAAGCATCTTGGCGGAATTGGCGCACCAAGGCGTCGCCCACGCAGCCATCGAAGCCTCCAGCCATGGCCTCGATCAATTCCGCCTCGATGGCGTGCGCCTTTTCGCCGCCGGCTTCTCCAACCTCACCCGCGACCATCTCGATTATCACGGCACCCTCGCCGACTACCGCGCCGCCAAATTGCGTCTGTTCTCCGAATTGCTGCCGCGCGGCGCACCTTGCGTCATCAATGCCGACATGGACGCCGATACGTTGTCGGCGCTGCATGACATCGCCGCACGGCGCCGTCTGGACATGCGCACGGTCGGCCAAGCCGGCACCCATATCCGGCTGCGCGGCATCACGCCCCTGCCGCACGGCCAAATCATGCATATCGATACGGCCGGCGAAACACGCGACGTCGAAATCGCGCTGCCCGGACGGTTCCAGGCGGAAAATATCCTGCTGGCGGTGGCGCTCGCCCATGCATGCGGTGTTCGCAACGGATGGGAGCTTGCCGCCCGCATACGCGGCGTGCGCGGCCGCATGGAATTGGTCGTGCGGATGCCAAGCGGTGCCGCCGCCTACGTCGATTACGCGCACACCCCCGACGCGCTCGAACGCCTGCTGCATGCGTTGCGCCCGCACACCGAAAATCGCCTCGTCTGCGTGTTCGGTGCCGGCGGCGACCGGGATAGCGGAAAACGTCCGCTCATGGGCGAGATCGTTGCCCGCCTCGCCGACCAAGCGATTGTCACCGACGACAATCCCCGCGGCGAAAATCCCGCATCCATTCGCGCCACAATTCTCGCCGCCTGTCCCGGTGCGCGCGAAATCGGCGATCGCGCCGCGGCGATATCCGCGGGCCTGTCGCTGCTTGGCCCCGGCGACGTGCTTGTCGTCGCCGGCAAAGGCCACGAACAGGGCCAGACCGTGGCGGGCCAGGTTTATCCCTTCGATGATGCTGACACGATCCGTCGCCTGTCCGGTGCGCCGTGACCGCGCTCTTCACGGCCGATGATCTGACGCACGCCACGGGCGGCGTCATGACTAAGCCGTTCCACGCCACTGGCATTTCGATCGACAGCCGGACCGTATCGCCCGGCGATCTTTTCATCGCCCTCGCCACCGACACCGGCGACGGCCACGCGCACGTCGCCGAAGCGCTGCAAAAGGGTGCCGCCGGCGCCATGGTGCATCGCGAGGATGCCGTGCCGGATGAAGCGGCGCTGCTGGTCGTGCGCAACACGCAAGCCGCCCTCACCGAACTCGGCGCCTTCGCCCGCACCCGGTTCGAGGGTGCGGTCGTCGCGGTCACCGGCAGCGTCGGCAAAACCACCACCAAGGAAATGTTACGTACGGCGCTATCCGCGTGCGGGCCCACCCATGCCGCCGCCGCCAGCTACAACAACCACTGGGGCGTACCCCTGACGCTAGCCCGTATGCCGCCCGACGCAGCCTACGCAGTCGTCGAAATCGGCATGAACCATCCAGGCGAAATCGCGCCGCTGGCAAACCTCGCCGCACCCGATGTCGCCATTATTACCAGCATCGCCGGCGCGCATCTCGGCCACATGGGCAGCCTGGAAGCCATCGCTGACGAAAAGGCCAGCATATTGCCCGCGATTCTGCAAGGCGGCGCCGCCGTGCTGCCCGCCGATAGTCCACAGCTCGAACGTCTCCGCCACGCCGTGCCGCACGGCGTGGCGATCGTGACGTTCGGCGACTCAGATCTGCGCGGCGTGCGGCACGACGCGGACGGCAGCGATATCCACGCCATCGTTTGCGGAGCCGACATCAAAGCCAATTTCTGCGGAACGGAAATCCGTTTTCGCCTTAATGCGCCAGGGCGACACATGGTGATGAACGCCCTGGCCACTCTGAACGCGGCACACTGCCTCGGCGCGGACATTTCGCTGTGCGCACGAGCATTGGAAACATTTTCTCCCGTTGCGGGCCGTGGCGCGAGGCGCCCCATCCTCGGCGGAACCGCAACGTTGCTCGACGAAAGCTACAATGCATCCGGCGCCTCCATGCGCGCCGCCCTGGCCGTTCTGCGTCTGCTGCCGGCCACCCGCCGCGTCGCGGTGCTGGGCGACATGCTGGAACTCGGCGACCACAGCGCGCGCGAACACGCCGACCTGGCCGATGCGGTATCCGACTCGGCGGACCTGCTCTACGCGTGCGGCCCCTGGATGAAGTATCTGTTCAATGCAGTTGCCGCGGAAAAAATTGGCTTGCATGCCCCTGACAGCACCGCCCTTGCACCGGCTGTATGCGCCGCCGTGCGCGCGGGCGACGCGGTGTTGGTAAAAGGCTCGCTCGGCAGCCGCATGCGCGTGGTTGTGGACGCCCTTGAAAAGGCGTCCGGCTGATGTTTTTTCTCCTCGCGCACGCGCATCCGGAAAGATTCTTGAATCTGTTTCGGTATTTGACGTTTCGCTCCGGTGCCGCCTGCCTCACCTCGCTCGTATTGAGTTTCTGGCTCGGCCCCCGCGTCATCCGCTGGCTGAAATCCGTACAGCGCGGCGGCCAGCCGATCCGAGAGGACGGACCGGAACGCCATCTGATCGAAAAACGCGGCACCCCCACCATGGGCGGCGTACTCATTCTCGCCGCCTGCACCATTTCCACACTCCTGTGGACCGATGTGCTGAATGGCTATGTCTGGGCGGTGTTGCTGTGCACGCTCGGCTATGGCGCGGTGGGCTTTGCCGACGATTACATGAAGCTGTCCCGCCGCAACACAAAAGGCGTCTCCGCCCGCGGCAAACTGGTGGTGCAAATTGCCATCGGCCTCATCTCGGCCACATGGATCATGTATCTGACCAAGGGCCCACTCGGCAGCGGCGTTGCAGTACCGGTATTCAAGGGTGTGCTGATCCAGCTTGGGCCATTCTTCCCGCTCTTCGGCATGTTCGTCATGCTCGCCAGTTCCAACGCGGTTAATCTCACCGATGGACTAGACGGTCTGGCGACCGTGCCTACGATTATCGTCGCCAGCGTCTTCGCGCTCATCGCCTATCTCGTCGGCAATCGCGTATTCGCCGACTATCTGCAATTGAACCACGTTCCAGGCGTCGGCGAACTCGCAGTCTTTTGCGCCGCACTGATCGGCGCGGGCATGGGCTTCTTATGGTTCAATGCGCCGCCCGCCGCGGTGTTCATGGGCGACACCGGCAGCCTGGCACTCGGCGGCGCCCTCGGCGCGGTTGCAGTCGCGGTCAAGCACGAAATCGTCCTGATGATCACCGGCGGCCTGTTTGTCGTGGAAACGCTCAGCGTTATCATCCAGGTCTTCTGGTACAAGCGCACCGGCCGCCGCGTGTTTCTGATGGCGCCGCTGCACCATCATTTTGAAAAGCTGGGGTGGAAGGAGCCGACAATCGTTATTCGATTTTGGATCATATCGATGATACTGGCCCTGTGCGGCTTGGCTACGTTGAAAATCCGATGAAGAAGGAAGGAAACGGTTCTCTCTTGAAAACAAGAACCAAAAAACTTTTGCTCATTTCGTCCTTTCTTGAAAAAAAGAACCACCCCTTCTCATGACTCGCTTCCCCAACAACCTTTTTTCGGGCCGCCGCTACGCCGTAGTCGGCCTCGGCCGCGCGGGCATCGCCGCGCTCCGCGCCCTCACCAGCATGGGCGCCATCGTCACCGGCTGGGACGATGCCAACTACGCGCGCGACCAGGCCGAACGCGAAGGCTTTCTCATCGCTGATCCCACGCCGGACATCGGCGATCTCGACGCGCTCATCCTCTCCCCCGGCATTCCCGACAAACTCCCGGTACCGCATCGAATCGCCGCCGCAGCCCGCGTCGCCGGCCGTCCGATCTGGACCGATGCCGAACTGCTCTACCAGGCCGTCCGCGGCGCCGGCAGCCACGCGCGTTTCGCCGGAATTACCGGCACCAACGGCAAGTCCACCACAACGGCCTTGCTCGCGCACATCCTGCACGGTGCCGCGATTGCGCACGCCGCCGGCGCCAATCTCGGTCCCGCCGCGCTCAGCCTGCCCTTGCTGCCAGACTCCGGCATCTATGTTCTGGAAATGTCCAGCTATATGTTGGAGCGACTCGCAACCTTGCGGTTCGATGCGGCGGCAATGCTGAACCTCAGCCCCGACCATCTGGACCGCCATGGCGACATGGCAGGCTACGAAGCCGCCAAGCGGCTCATCTTCGCACGCCAGACGCAAGCCGACACCGCCATCATCGGAATCGATGACGAGGTGAGCCGCGCAATGCAAGCGGCCACACCGCACAGCGTATCGATTTCCGGCAGCAAGCGCGCCGATGTTTGGTGCGACAACGGCACATTGCGCGACAACTCCGGCCCGCTGCTCGACTTGGCCGACGCGCACGCACTCCCCGGCGAACACAACGCGCAAAACGCCGCCGCTGCCGCGGCACTCGCTGTGGCGCTCGGCGTTCCGCGTGACAAGATCGTCGCGGGCATCAGGAGCTTCCCAGGCTTGGCGCATCGGCAGGAACTCGTCGGCACGGTGGACGGCGTCCGCTTCGTCAATGACAGCAAGGCCACCAACGCGGACGCCGCGGCCCGCGCACTCTCCTGCTACCGACGTGTTGTCTGGATCGCCGGTGGCATCGCCAAGGAGGGCGGCATTCTTGCCCTCGCCGAATTCCTTCCCCGCGTGACGCAGGCGCTGCTGATCGGCCGCGACGGCCCCTCTTTCGCTACCGAACTGGCCCGGCACAACGTGCCGTTCACCGTCGCCGAAACGCTCGACCGCGCTGTCCCAGCGGCCTGGCATGCCGCACGCGCAACAGATGCCGAGGCGGTGCTGCTTTCCCCGGCCTGCGCCAGCTTTGACCAATTCTCGGGTTTCGAAGCGCGCGGCGCCCGATTCCGCGATCTTGTCGGCCTGCTCGCGCACGAACAGGCGGGGGTGGTGTAATGGCTGTTCTGTCGCGCGCCGACAATTCAGCCCTTGGCCGCTGGTGGTGGACCGTCGATCGCTGGACGCTGTTCGCCATCATTACGCTCATATTCTTCGGCTATGTGCTGGTGCTGGCCGCGAGCCCCGCGGTTGCCGAGCGCATCCACCAGTCGCGCGACGTGTTCATTCTCAAACAGGTGCTTTTCCTCGCGGCCTCCGCCGTCGTCGTCGTGGCCGTATCGCTGCTGTCGCCACGCAGCATCCGCCGCGTGGCGCTGGCCGGCTGCGCCATTGCACTGGCTTTGACATTCCTCACCCTGTTCCATGGCGTGGAAATCAAGGGCGCTCGGCGCTGGATCCATCTGCCGGGGATGCAGATTCAGCCAAGCGAATTTCTAAAACCATGTTTCGCTGTGGCGAGCGCCTGGCTGCTCACGGACGCGCAGCGCGGCACCAAGTTCCCCGGCACACTTGTCGCGTTCGGCATTTTTGGCCTCATCGCCATGCTGCTCAAATCGCAGCCCGATATCGGCATGCTGTCGGTCGTCACGATTGTCTTCTTCGCCCAACTCTTTATTCGTGGTTTGAACATGGTGCTAGTGGGGGTCGGCGCCGCGAGCATCCTCGGCGCCGCGGTCGGCGCCTACGCCGTCTTTCCGCACGTGCGCAGCCGCGTCACCCGTTTCATCCATCCCGAACAGGGTGACCATTATCAGGTCGATATGGCTTTGCAGGCCTTCGGCAACGGCGGCCTGCTCGGCCGCGGCCCTGGCGAGGGTCGCGTGAAGGATCTGCTACCTGACGCCCACGCCGATTTCGTCTACGCCGTGGCGGGCGAGGAATTCGGCCTCATCGTCTGCCTGCTGATCCTGTGCGTGTTCGCTTTCATTGTGCTGCGCGGTCTGCTGCGCCTGGTCGGTGAACACGAGGAATTCGTTATTCTGGCAGCCTCCGGCCTGATCGCGGGATTCGGCCTGCAAGCCTTCGTCAACATGGCATCGTCCCTGCATCTCATCCCCACCAAGGGCATGACATTGCCGTTCATTTCATATGGTGGAAGCTCCGCGCTCTCCGTCGCCTTGGGCATGGGCATGCTGCTCGCACTTACGCGGCGCCGCACACATGGTGACCCGTCATGAGAGGCCCGGCCGTGCAACCAATCGTCATTGCCGCTGGCGGCACCGGCGGCCATTTCTTTCCCGCCGAGGCGCTGGCCGCGACACTTATTGCGCGCGGTCATCGTGTTGTGCTGATGACCGATCAGCGCAGTGGCGCCCTGAAAAGTGCGGTGTTCGCCGGCCGCGAACAATTTTGCCTGAGTGGCGCCGGCCTCGCTGGACGCGGCATACGCCGGGCCGCCCGCGCGGTTGCATCCCTGCTCGCCGGCACCTGGCAGGCCCGCAGGATTCTGAAGAGCCTCGATGCCGCCGTCATTGTCGGGTTCGGCGGCTATCCTTCCGTGCCGCCCATACTCGCCGCGCGCACCTTGCAGACCCGGCCGTTTGTTATCATCCAAGAACAGAATGCCGTGCTGGGCCGCGCCAACATTTTCCTCAGCCGTTTCGCGAACCGCTTGGCGCTCGGCGTCGCCAGCACCCGGCGCGTCCCCGCTTCAATCGCCACCACCACCACCGGCAATCCCGTGCGTCCCGTCATTGCCGCATTGGCGGGGCAACCCTATCTCGCGCCGACTGAAACGATAAATCTGCTCATATTGGGTGGATCGCTCGGCGCCCGCGTATTCAGCGATATCGTGCCACCTTCGCTGGCAACCCTACCCACCGAGCTTCGCACACGCGTGCGCGTCATCCAGCAATGCCGCGCCGAGGATATCGCGCGCGTATCGGAAACCTATCGCGACGCCGGCATCGCCGCCGACCTTGCGCCGTTCTTCGACGATGTCGCGGACAAACTCGCCGCCGCGCACCTTGTCATTGCGCGCGCCGGCGCCTCCACCTGCGCCGAATTGGCCGTCGCCGGTCGCCCCTCCATTCTGGTGCCACTCCCCGGCGCCATCGACAACCACCAGGCTGCCAATGCCGCTGCGTTGCAATCCGGCGGCGGCGCGCAGGTCATTGCGCAGCCAGGTTTCACCGCCCAACGTCTGACCAGCCTCCTCACGCAACTCTTCAACGACCCCGAATTATTGAGCCAAGCCGCGCGCGCCGCTGCCGCCACCGCACACCGCGACGCCGCCGCCAAGCTCGCCGACCTGGTGGAAGAAGCCGCCATGACGGGTGCGATCGCATGAGAGCGCTCCCACTGAACATTGGCAAAATTCATTTCGTCGGCATAGGCGGCATCGGCATGTCCGGCATCGCCGAGGTGCTGCACACGCTCGGCTATCAAGTGCAGGGCAGCGACGTTGCCGAAAGCGCCAATGTGCGCCGCCTGCGCACCCAGGGCATTCCCGTCACCATCGGCCATGATGCGGCCAACCTCAAGGACGCGCAGGTCGTCGTCGTCTCCACCGCTGTGAAACACGACAATCCGGAAGTCGTCTCCGCCCGTCAGCATCTTATCCCAGTGGTTCGCCGGGCGGAAATGCTGGCCGAATTGATGCGCCTGCGCTGGGCCATTGCCGTCGGCGGCACGCACGGCAAAACCACCACCACCAGCCTGATCGCCGCGCTGCTGGAAGCGGCAAAGCTCGATCCCACCGTCATCAATGGCGGCATAATCGAAGCCTATGGCTCCAACACCCGCCTGGGCGAGGGCGACTGGATGGTTGTCGAAGCGGACGAAAGCGATGGCAGCTTTCTCCGCCTTCCCGCAACGATCGCCGTCGTCACCAACATGGACGCCGAGCACCTCGACCATTGGGGCACCGCCGAGGCGATGGTGGCCGCGTACGATCAGTTCGTCGGCAACATCCCGTTCTACGGTTTCGCCGTCCTGTGCATCGATCATCCCGCCGTGCAGGCGATGATCCCGCGGGTCGACCGCCGCATCGTCACCTACGGTTTTTCGCCGCAAGCCGACGTCCGCGCCGACCGTATCGTTGCCAATACCCAGGGCGCCACATTCGAGGTCGAGATCACCGACCGGTTCCGCAACAAGAATCGCCGCATGGGACCGTTCCGCCTCCCCATGCTGGGACAGCATAATATTCAGAACGCGCTGGCGGCTGTCGCCATCGGTGTGGAGATGGAAATCGACAACGAAACGCTCAAGATGGCGTTCCTAAACTTCCGTGGCGTCAAGCGCCGCTTTACCCGCACCGGCGAGACCGGCGGCATCGCGGTGATCGACGATTACGGCCACCATCCTGTCGAAATCGCCGCCGTGTTGAAGGCCGCGCGGCAAGCCGGCGCGCGCGATGTGGTGGCCGTCGTGCAACCGCACCGTTATTCCCGCCTCGCCTCGCTGTTTACCGAGTTCTGCACCTGCATGAACGACGCCGGCACCGTCATCGTCGCAGACGTTTACGCCGCCGGCGAGCAACCCATTGCCGGCATCGATCGGGATGCACTGGTCGATGGCTTGCGCGCCAGCGGCCACCGCAGCGTCGTGGCATTGCCGGGCCCGGAACATCTGGCCGAAATGGTAAATGCCATTGCCCGGCCTGGCGATTACGTGGTGTGCCTGGGCGCCGGCACAATCACCAACTGGGCGCATGCGCTGCCCGGGCAATTAGCGGAGTTGCAGGGCAGGCGACGCCGTGCGGGCGGTGCCGGATGATGGCGGCGCAGGCAACCTCGCATCTCATCGAAACATTGCCGCCGATCCGCGGCCGCATCCAGGCCGACGCAATGCTTGCGCCGGCCACATGGTTTCGCGTCGGCGGCCCGGCGGAGGTTCTGGTGCGTCCCGCCGACGCGGACGATCTAACGGCGTTCCTGGCAGCGTTGCCGCTCGAGGTTCCCGTCACCATCATCGGCGCCGCCTCGAACCTTATCATTCGCGATGGCGGCATTGCCGGTGTGGTCATCCGCCTCGCGCGCGGTTTCGGTGACGTGACGATCGACCAGGATGGCATCATCGCCGGCGCCGCCGCGCTCGACGCGGTCGTTGCCGAACACGCCGCGCAAGCCGGCCTCGGTGGCGTGGAATTCCTCTCCGGCATCCCCGGCGCCATCGGGGGCGCCGTTGCCATGAATGCCGGCGCCTACGGCAGCGATGTGGCAATGACCCTAGACTGGGCCGAGATTATCACCCGCCAAGGTGAACTTTACAGAATGTCGTGCGCCGAGCTCAGTCTTTCCTATCGTCATTCGACATTGCCGGCAGAATCAGTCGTGTTGCGCGCGCGGTTCTTCGCCCGACCCGGCGATCCGGCGGCGATCGCGGCGCGCATGGCCGAAATCCGTGCCAGCCGCGAGGCGACGCAACCCACGCGCGCACGCACCGGCGGCTCCACCTTCCGCAATCCTTCCGGCGCCCACGCATGGGAACTGATCGACGCCGCGGGGTGCAGGGGCCTCACCCGCGGCGCAGCGCAAATTTCGAAGAAGCATTGCAATTTCATGCTTAACACCGGGGGCGCCACCGCGGCCGATTTGGAAGGACTTGGTGAGGAAGTGCGCCGCCGCGTGCAGGCAGCAACCGGCATCACGCTCGATTGGGAAATCAAACGCCTCGGCATTCCCGGCGCCCGCCCCGCCGCATTGCGCTCCGCGGTGCAGCCATGAAGCGCGTCGCGGTTCTCTACGGCGGCATTTCCGCCGAACGGGAGGTAAGCCTGTCCTCCGGCCACCAGGTCATTGCGGCCCTGCAGGGCGTCGGCTACGACGTCATCCCGGTCGAGGTCGGTGCGGATCTCGGCGCGGTCATTGCGGCCCTGTCGCCCAAGCCAGACGCCGTTTTCAATGCCCTGCACGGCAGGTTCGGCGAAGACGGCGTCATCCAGGGCGTGCTGGACTGGCTGGATATCCCCTACACACATTCTGGTGTCCGCGCCTCGGCACTCGCTATGGACAAGGCCGCCAGCCGCGCCGTATTCGCCAGCGCCGGCTTGCCGATTGCCGCCGGCCAGGTCATCGACATCGGGTGGCTCGAAGATAACGACCCGCTGCCCCGCCCCTACGTCGTCAAACCCTTGAACGAGGGCTCCTCCGTCGGCGTCGAGATTCTGCGCCTGGGCGAAAATCGCCGCCATGAAATCGTGCGCGAATGGCGCTACGGCCCGCAGGCTCTCGTCGAAGAATTCGTTCCGGGTCGCGAGCTCACCGTCGGCGTCATGGGCACGCGCGCCCTCACCGTCACCGACATTGCCGCCACCCACGCATTCTACGACTACGAAAGCAAATATGCCAACGGCGGGTCGTTTCACATCCTGCCCGCCGTCATCCACCCGACCGCCTTCACGCAAGCAATGGATCTCGCGGTAGCCGCGCACGCCGCCCTCGGCTGCCGCGGCGCCTCCCGCGCGGATTTCCGTTACGATGACACCGGTGGCGAACCTGGCCGCCTGGTGCTGCTCGAAATCAATACGCAACCCGGCCTCACACCCACGTCGCTGCTACCGGAACAAGCAGCCTATTGCGGCATCACATTCCCGGCTCTCTGCGCCTGGATGGTGGAGGAGGCGCAATGCCGCGTATAAGAAAAAAGGAAATCGCGCGCCCCAGCCGCTTGAAACTCATCGTGCGCCGTCAGCGGCGCATGTTCCGCCCCCTGGCGCTCGGCATCATAAGTTTCGCCATCGTCATAGGCGGCATGATGGTGCTGCGCTCGGCGGAAACCGGCGGCTGGGCCGCGCGCCTGCAAAAATCCTTCGCCCGCGGCATCGACCTGCGCGTGCAGCAAATCGTCATCAACGGCCGGTCCAATACGCCGGAGGATCAGTTGCGCGCCGCGCTCGGCGTTTCCATCGGCGATCCGATCCTTGGCTTTTCCATCGCCGGCGCGCGCGACCGCATTGAAAGCCTCGCCTGGGTGCAGCACGTCGCTGTCGAACGCAGATTGCCCGGCACCGTCGTCGTCGATCTGGTGGAACGCCGCCCCTTCGCCATCTGGCAGAAGGATCGGAAATTCCTGCTCATCGATCGCAACGGCGAAGTTGTAACAAACGAGGCTGTGGAACAATTTTCCAATCTCCCGCTCGTCGTCGGCGCCGGCGCCCCCGCGCACGCCGCCGAGTTGCTCGATGCGCTCAACAAGGTGCCAGACATTGACGACCGCGTGGCGGCCTCTGTCCGTGTCGGCGAGCGCCGCTGGAATTTGCAGTTGAAGAACGGCATCGTCGTCATGCTGCCTGAAGATCACCAGGATATAGCGCTGGCGAAACTGCACGAACTTGAGCAGACGGAGGCGCTGCTCGACCGACCGCTGGTATTCGTCGATTTGCGCCTGCCGGACCGGCTGACACTACGTCCCAAGCCCGCGAACCTCGTCGTGCCGGACGCTCATCCGCTCGATAGCCCCAATCGGAGAGCGACATGAACGAAATAACCCGGCAGGCTCAGCTCTCCCTGCCACCCGCCATGCCGCCGGATTTGCCACCACGCAAACGTAACTTGCGCGCCGGCCCTTTCGGCGTGCTCGATATCGGCAGCACCAAAATAGCCTGCCTGATCGGCCGCACCGACTCGGATGGAACGTTACGCGCCCTCGGTAGCGGCCTCACACGCGCGCGCGGCGTGCGCGGCGGCGGCATCACCGATCTCGACGAGGCAGAGCGGGCCATTCGCGCTGCCGTCGCCATGGCCGAGGAAATGGCCGATTACCGCCTGCGCAGCGTGGTGGTGAACCTCTCCTGCGGTCAGCCGGAAAGCCGGCTGTTCAACGTGCAATGGCCGGTCAGCGGCCGCCAGGTCACCGATGGCGACGTGCGCCATGTGCTCACCGAAGGCCGCGCCCGCGCCGTCACCGAAGGGCGCGAAACGATCCATTCCCTGCCGCTGTCTTTCTCAGTGGACGAAACCACCGGCGTGGCCGACCCGCGCGGCCATCATTGCGATGTGCTATCGGCCCGCCTCCATGTGGTTGACGCGCTGTCGATGGCACTTCGCAACCTCGGTGCCGCCGTCATGCGCTGCGACCTCGAGATTTCCGAAGTCGTCTCCTCGCCGTTCGCCGCCGGCCTGTCCTGCCTGGTGGAAGACGAGCGCGAGCTCGGCTCTACGATCGTGGATATGGGCGGCGGCATCACCAGCGTTGCCGTATTCTTCGAAGGCCACCTGCTACACACCGCGCAGGTGCCCGTCGGCGGCCAGCACGTCACCCGCGACATCGCCGGCGTGCTGTCCACCCCAATCGAACATGCGGAACGATTAAAGACGTTGAAAGGCAACGTGCACGCATGCCAGGACGACGAACGCGAAATTTTGCCGGTGCAGATGATCGGCGAGGAGGACCACCAGTTCGCCAACATTCCCCGCAGCATGGTGATTGGCATCATCAAGCCGCGCCTCGAGGAGACGTTTGAAATGGTACGGGATCGATTGGACAGTGCCGGCCTTGGCCGTGCCGCCGGCGGCCGTGTCGTGCTCACCGGCGGCGCCAGCCAACTCGCAGGCGTGCGCGACCTCGCCGCGCGCATTCTAGAACGTCCGGTGCGGCTCGGCCGGCCCGCGGGCATTCGTGGCCTGGCCGAAAGCAATTCCGGGCCCGCCTTCGCTACCGCAACGGGCCTGCTGTTCTGGGCCGCCGGCGAGGGCCGCACGCTGCACGATTTATCGATCGGCGCGCCACGACCCGCCGGCATGCTCCGCCGCATCGTCGAATTCATCCGCGAGCGCGTCTAGCGCGTCTCGCAAACCCCAAACCTGCAAAGCGTAAGGACCCTGACCCAATGACCCTGCACCTCACCATTCCGCAAATCACCCACACCGACTTCACCCCGCGCATCACCGTCGTCGGAGTCGGTGGCGGCGGCACCAATGCCGTGGACAACATGATCCTTGCCAATTTGCAGGGCGTGGAATTCGTCGTGGCGAATACCGATGCACAGCAATTGATGCATAGCCGTGCCGATCGTCGCATTCAGCTAGGCCCGTACCTCACGCAAGGCCTCGGCGCCGGCGCAAAGCCCGAAGTCGGCCGCGCCGCGGCGGAAGAAGCGGCCGACGAGCTGGCACGCCATCTCGACAACGTGCACATGGTGTTCATTACCGCCGGCATGGGCGGCGGCACCGGCACCGGCGCCGCCCCAGTCATTGCGCGCATGGCACGCGAGCGCGGCATCCTCACAGTCGGTGTGGTAACGAAACCATTCACCTTCGAGGGCACCCGCCGCGCGCGCTCCGCGGAACTCGGCATTGCCGAGCTGCAACAATATGTCGATACGCTGATCGTCATCCCGAACCAGAATCTGTTCCTTAAGGCGAACGAGAAAACCACCTGGCGCGAGGCCTTCAAAATGGCCGACAACGTGCTGTACATGGGCGTCCGTGGCGTCACCGACCTGATGGTGACACCCGGCATGGTGAACCTGGATTTCGCCGATATCCGCACCGTCATGGCCGAAATGGGCAAGGCGATGATGGGCACCGGCGAAGCCGACGGCGAAAATCGCGCCATCCGCGCGGCGGAAGCGGCGATCAGCAATCCGTTGCTGGAGGAGACCAACATGGCCGGCGCCCGCGGGCTGCTTATCAACATCACAGGCGGCGACGACCTCACGCTGTTCGAAGTGGATCAGGCCGCCAACCGCATCCGCCAGGAAGTCGCCGAGGAAGCCAACATCATCTTCGGCAGCGCGATCGATCCTAACCTGGAAGGACGCATCCGCGTATCGGTTGTCGCCACCGGCATCGATACGCAGGTGGCACAGGCGGAGCCGGCGGGCCCGCGCATCCGCATCGCGGCGGGCGGCGGCGCGCCCATCCCCATGCCGGCCGCCGCGCAGGCAGCCTATGCCGCGCAGCAGGCCGCGGTCGCCGGCCCCGTCGCCAGTAACGTCGTGCAGTTGGACCCGATGCAGCAGGACGCCATGCTTGCCGAACCACAGCCAGCCGCGCGCCTAGCCACGTCGTTCGGCAACGGCCTGTTCACCACGCCCGCCGAGCCACAGGCCGCATCGCACCGCCCAAGCCTGTTCAAGCGCGCTACTTCAAGTCTGCGTTGGGGCGCGTCAGAACCGGAGCAAACCCGCACCGAACCTCAAATCGGCGAGCCCGAGCCGATCGCAACAGTGCGGCAAGCGGCCGCGGACACCGAAGTGGCGGGGCTGGACATTCCGGCTTTCCTGCGCCGGCAGCACTGATCGGACAGGGCCAGGGGGCGCCCGCCCATCGCGGCGCACCCCTGGCGATGCACGCATTGCAGCTTCAATATTTCGGGGCTAACCAAGAAGCACCGCAATAAATACCGCAGAGTCAACCGCTTATACAGAAACATCCGGCAATAATGATTGACTAGCCCCGGCGCGGCACGCCGCCTAGTTTGCCTCCTGTTAAGAAATCAGAGACAAGCCTGCCGCTCTCGCGCGCAGGCCACGTCCGGGGTCAAAGCGCGCGCATGGATGGGCTACCAGAGTCGTTAAGGACGGTTACGGCAGCAAGCTGCCAACACACGCTGAAAAGCGCCATCGGGTGCGTCGGCGTCGGCCTCCATACCGGCCGCAAAGTCGCCGTCTCCCTGCAACCCGCCCCGCCCGACACCGGCATCATCTTCCGCCGCACCGACCTCGGGATCGATATCCCGGCTCGCTTCGATCGCGTGACAGACACCCGCCTGTGCACCATGCTGGCATCCCCCGACAACCCGGACGCGCGGGTCGGCACGGTGGAACACCTCATGGCCGCCTTCGCCGGCGCCTGCATCGACAATGCGATCGTCGCCATCGACGGCCCCGAACTGCCCGTGCTGGACGGCTCGGCCGCCCCCTTTCTCTTCTTGATCGACTGCGCCGGCGTCCTCGAACAAGCCGCAACCCGCACCCTCATCGACATCGTCCGCACCGTCCGCGTGGAAGATGGTCCAGCCTTCGCGGAACTCCGCCCCGGCAGCGCCGGACTGCATCTGTCCGTCAGCATCGACTTCGAAGCGGCGGCCATCGGCCGCCAGGCGCTGGGCCTGCATCTCACCGGACCCAGCTTCCGCGCCGAGTTGGCACAAGCGCGGACCTTCGCCCAACTCCACGAAATCGACGCCCTGAAAGCCGCCGGCCTCGCCCTCGGCGGCAGCCTGCAAAACGCCCTGGTGGTGGACGGTCCCCGCCTCGTGAACCCCGAAGGCCTGCGCATCGAACACGAATTCGTCCGCCACAAACTGCTCGACGCAGTCGGCGACCTCGCCCTCGCCGGCGGCGCCCTGCAAGGCCGCTTCGTCGCCCATCGCGCCGGACACGCCCTCAACAACCGCCTGCTGCGCGCGGTTTTCTCGGACGCCGCCAACTGGCGCTTGGCCCAAGCAGAGCCGACCGGCCGTGCTTCCTACGCTTACGGTGCTCGCGCTGCGGCGTAATGACCAAAGAAGAAGAAGCAGTTCTTTTTTGAAAAAAAGAACCAAAAAACTTTTGCTCTTCGGCGCCCCCTGATCGGCCTTGGTGTTTGGGACCGGCGTCGCTACATAGGGTGGGCGGAGCTGCTGGGTGCGTCAGGTAACTCATCCCCGGGGCCGATAAGCATCTCCCAGGGAGCTGGCTCTGTCGTGATCGTGGTCACGGTATCTGGCGCCCACCTGCAAAAGCAGGCTCTGGGAGGATGATAACGCCAACGGCCATGGCGGCTCCGCACTCTTCCTTCAGCATTCAACCGTCAGGTGTCGGTTGTCGGAAAGCTGAAATGCGCCGGCGCATGTTGGCGGTGCGCCGCACCCAAAATCCGGCGGCCGGTGCCACGCTGGCCGAACATGTCTTGCGAGATCTATCGCGGGAAACGGGCAGCGCCATCGCGGGCGTGTGGCCGTTTGGTGATGAAATCGATCTCCGACCGCTCTGGCATGCGCTGCACGCGCGCGGTCACACGATCCTTCTTCCCGAAACCACCCCCCGCGGCGAACCCCTGATCTTCCGCGCCTGGCACCCCGGCTGCGCCATGCGCGCCGAACGCTTCGGCACCCAATGCCCGGAAGGCCCAGCCGGCACCCCCGCCCTCATCTTCGTCCCGCTGCTGGCATTCGACCGCGCCGGCAACCGCCTCGGTTACGGTGGCGGCTATTACGATCGCACTCTCGCCGCCCAGCCTGGTGTCCCCGCCGTCGGGTTTGGCTACGCCGCGCTGGAAGTCCCCGCCGTGCCATGCGAACCGCACGACCGCAAGCTGAGGGCGATCTATACGGAACGCGAAAGCATTCTGTTACGGAAAGATAAGGAACCAGTTCTTTTTTGAAAAAAAGAACCAAAAAACATTGTCTGCAATAAGGATGCTTACATAACGAAAGCGCTTGCGTTACGTGCTGCCAACGCAGCCCAGCCTGTCGCTCCTATATGCGGCCGGCGATAGTAGAAAAAATCCGCGTTCGTCGTTAGCCCGGTGGAAAAGCCCGTCGTGAGGCGTGGCACATCGCTCGCCCACACCAAGCCGCCCGGCGCGGTCTGATCCACCAGCGTCCGCATTAACCGCGCGGCCAAAGCCTTTCGTCCGAGCCGCTGCGCCAGCAACGCCACATACGCCGTCCCTTCCAGCCAAATCCCGTCGCGATCGTCGTTGAAATCCACGCCTGCGGGATCGGCTGCCGGAACACCCTGGTGCGCGAGAACCCAATGCAGCGCGGGCGACCATGCCGGCAACGCCCCCGGCGCAAGCAGCGGCCAGATGTTGGCATCCACCGCGGCCGCGTGATTATCCGCGCCTTCCGGCGTCAGGCCCACAAGGAAGCGCCCCGCCTGCACATCCCACATTGCTTCGACAAACATACGCGCGGGCCGCGCCGCCTCGGCCCGTCCCAGCGCCGCCAACACAACCGCAAGATCGAGATTATGCTCCGTACTCACCCAGGCGAGCGCCGCCGGCGCCGGCTCCCATCCAAGAAAACCGCCCAAGTAGCCTCGCGCGCCGCGCACATGGCCTTCCACCCAATCGCCAGCCCGCATCGCCGCCGCGCGATAGCGCGCATCTCCTGTCGCCATGCTCAGCCGCAGCAAAAACAGCATCGCCCACGCAACAACGCCGGTCGACGTGCCGACCTGATAAGCATCCTCAACCCAATGCCCCGCCGCCGCATCCCACCAGCCCGGCAATGGATACGACCCGGTCGCGGCCACCGGCCCCGCCGCATAGGCGTTGCGCAGCCTGCCATCTTTCCAGAACCGATCCCGCGTCTGCGCCGCAATCAGCGCATCGCCAAGCACGCGCGCCGCCGCCACACGGCCCCCCGAAATGAGCGCCAGGCCCGCCACCGCATTGTCGTAAACATACGCGCAATTCCGATGCGCCCGGTCGAATGCCGTATCGCCAAGGCCTTCGTAGCTCAGCAGCAATCCACCACGCACCCGAGACGCCAGCGCGTCAAGCCACGACCCACCGCCCGGCATTGCCGCCGCGGCTCCGCCCACCACGAAAGAACGCCGTGAAATCGCCAACCGAAGTCCAATTAGCAAAAGTCTTTTGGTTCTTTTCTTCAGAAAAGAACTGCTGCCTTAACGCCTTTTTTAGATATTTTGAAGCAATGACTCAATCTCCGGCGGACAAAATCCATCCGGATAAGTGGGATCGTAAGGATACCCGTTCATCAAAACCCGCATGTGCGGCATCGAGGCGCCCAACGCGTGAATGCGCGTATAGGCGTCGTCATCCCACGCGCCGGCAAAAAAATTCACCCACCAGCCGCTCGTAAAATGCACCCACATATAAGGATTGGTCTGATGGCGCTGGGGGTGTGGCTTGAACCCGTCACACGACACCTCCATCCGGTCCGCGTCACCCCAACGCAACGCCACCGATGGCAACATGAACCCTCGATGGATCGTCACGCCTGCCGTAGCTGCTGAATACGAGTATAGCATTCCGTTCAGCAGGAATATGAAAATTACCATGAACGGTGCCATGCGCGGCGTCAGATACGGCATTGCCACGAAAATCCGTGCCGTTTCCATCACGTCGGTCGTTTCGTAGGCCACGCCTACCGCCACATAAACGGCCGCCCCGTATCCCACCAACAGCGCCAGCGGGACGCAAATGGGCATCCAGGCCCAGGCATTGCCTTGCACCAGCACCCCGGGCGCGCGCGCCGACATCAGGACCCAGTAGCAGAGCGCCAACACCAGCACGAGCCCATACGCTGCTCCCCACAACTTGCCTGACAAGGACACGCCAATCCCAAAAGGTTAAGGAAGCAGTTCTGTTCCGAAGAAAAGAAGCAAGGACTTTTGCTCCTGATGCTATGCCAACGCTCCGGCCAATGCGGCGGCACTTCGGCCATTCGCGATCGTTGCGGACAGGGCATTGAAATGCACGCCGTTCACCCGCGCGAACGCATGGTCCGCCCCTGGGTACACATAGGTTTCAATCAACCTGTTGCCCGCTGTAGCCTCGACGATCTTCTCGCGCGCCGGCGGCGGCACGAACTTGTCCTCCGCCGCGATATGCAGCACCAGCTTGTTACGTACCTGCGGCAAATCGCCGAGCAATCCGTCGATTCCCACCCCGTAATACGAAATGTTCACATCCGCGTCGGAGTGCGTCGCCATCATGAACGCCAGGCGCCCGCCGAGGCAGAAACCCATCGTGCCGGCCCGTCCATTGCTGCCCGGCAGCGCGCGCGCCACCGCCAGTGTCGCCTTCAGGTCCTCCACGCCCTTCGCCTGATCGAACGCATTCATCAGCGCGAACGCCTTCTGCCATTCGGCGTCGGTCTTGTCCGTCAGGTCCACGCCAGGTTCCAGGCGCCAGAACAGGTCGGGCGCCACGGCGAAGAACCCCAGCGCCGCCACATGTTCGGCTGTCGCCCGCAGCGCATCGTTGACGCCGAAAATCTCCTGGATCACCACGACCGCGCCGGCCGGCTTGCCCGCCGGCTCCACCACCAGGGCGTCGAATGTGCCGGCGCCGTCGCGCGCCGTCACCTTCTCGTGTCTCGTCTCGTATGGTGTGCCTGTTGCCATAACCGAACACCTTCCGCCATTTGCGACCCGAGATAGTCTGCAAGGGCGTGACGCGCCAGGGGGCCCGATGGCACACTCCGTCCGCGATCACGCAGCGGAGTCGACGTGCATGGCCTTGAAGGTTGAGTTGCGGCCCGTGTTGGCCGATGCGGCGCTGTGGCTGGTTTCCGGCGCGGTTCTGGTCGGCCTTTCGGTGCTGCTGGTGGATCAGCCCATCTCCACCTGGTCGCACGACGTGCTGCACCGGCCGCCCCTCGCGGTGGACATCACCCTCATCGCCAACTGGAAGTTTCCCGTCTGCGCCGCGTCCCTCGTGATTCTCGCTGCGTTTGCCGCCAGCATAGCCGGCCGCCCGATTGGTCCGCTCTGGCGCACCGCCATTGCTGCCTCGATTGCGACTTTCCTGGCGACGTTGGCCGTGGCATTCGTCAAGCATGGTTTCGGACGCGAGTGGCCGGAAACCTGGGTCAACAACAACCCGTCCTGGATCAGCAATCACGCTTACGGCTTCTACCCCCTGCATGGCGGCGAGGGTTACGAAAGCTTCCCCAGCGGCCACACCGCCCGCACAACCGCGCCATTCGCTGTGCTGTGGCACCGCTTACCCAAACTGCGCGTTCTTTGGGTGCTGCCCACGTTAATCATCGCGGCCGCCCTGGTCGCCGCCGATTTCCATTTCGTAGGCGACTGTATCGGCGGCGCCTACCTAGGTGTCGCCTGCGCGGCCGCGGTATTATTATTCATGGACTAGAGCGGCTCCAGCCTGACTGGAAAATCGTCGGTGTCCGTCTGGCCCGCTCTAGCTTGTTGTTTGCCGAGCATGTGTATCAGGCTCAAGCTGCCCGCCTCAATTGGGCGATTCCAGTCCGGCTGAAAATGCTCCAAATGGCAAAGGTTTTTTGTTCTTTTTTTCAAAAAAGAACGACTTCTTCTTAAATGTAGTGCTCATCCAATGGCTTAAACCCATTAAACCCATTCGTAGCATAAGTCGTGACATAAGCTCCGGTCGCATGAAACCGCACCCGATCCCCCGCCTTCAATGCCAAAGGCATGCGATTATTGGTCTTCTCGTATAACGTATCGAAACTGTCGCACGTAGGCCCCGCAATCACCACCGGCCCGGTCGGCCCCCCGTCGTGCGGCGTGGTGATCATATAGCGCGTATTCTCGTCCATCGTTTCGTTCAGCCCGCCGAACACCCCGATATCAAGATACACCCAGCGCGTCGGATCGGTCTTGCTGCGATGGCTCACCAGCACGACCTCGCTTTCCAGTGCCGCCGCGTCGCCCACCAGGTGCCGCCCCGGCTCCAGCAGCACCTCCGGCACATCGTTGCCAAAGTGATACGCCAGCGCCCGGCCTATCCCCCGCCCGAACTCCTCGATATGCGCCACCTCGTCCTGATACCGAGACGGAAACCCGCCCCCCAGATTGAGCATCTTCAACTGAATGCCGTCATGCTCCAGCGCATCGAACAACATCGCCACCTGCCCGATCGCCGCCTCATGCGCTTCCGGCCCGGTCTGCTGGCTGCCCGGATGGAACGACAGACCGTACGGCACCAGACCCAGATCACCGCAACGATGCATCAGATCCAGCGCCATGTCGGTGCCGGTGCCGAACTTGCGCGCCAGAGGAAACGTCGCCCCGTCGGTCGCCACCACAAGCCGGCAGAACACCCGCGCGCCCGGCGCGCATTCGGCGATTTTCTCCAGCTCTTCCGGGCTGTCGAACACATACAGATCGATCCCCGCCGCATGCGCGCGCCGGATGGAGGTGGCCTTCTTGATGGTGTTGCCGAAGCTGATGCGCGCCGGAAGCGCGCCCGCTTCCAGGCACATCTCGATTTCCTCCCAGCTCGCCGCATCGAAGCCCGCGCCGAGCTGCGCCAGGCGCTGCAGAATCGGCCGCCCTGGGTTAGCTTTCAGGGCATAAAAAATCTTCGCCGCCGGAAACGCCGCCTGCATGTCGAGATAGTTCTGTTCGATCTTGTCCACGTCCACCACGATGCAGGGGGTGGGCAACTTGTGATCGTCCAGGAATCGCTCGATCTTCGGGGTCAAGGCGTTGCAACTCCAAACAAGGGGCCGACGCGCTCTAGCGGACCAGTGTAAAGCTGTCGAGGCAACCACGTCTTCCTTCTCCCCGGAGCCCGATGGACGCATTAGTGGACCCCCCGCCAACCACCACGGCCCCCATCCGCTGGGGCCGCCTGCTTCGCGCCACCGCCCAGGAGGTCATCACCGACCGCGTCTCGCTGGCCGCCGCCGGCTGCGCCTTCTACGCCACCCTGGCGCTCTTCCCCGCCATTTCCATGGTGGTCGCCACCTACGGCCTGCTGTTCGACATCGCGACCGTCGAGCCCCAGCTCAAATACCTGCGCGTCCTGCTGCCGCCCGAGGCCTTCAACCTCATCGCCGGCCGCGTCCGCTGGCTGGTCTCCGAGCCGCCCGGAACACTCACCTTCAACCTGACCGTCAGCACCATTGTCGCCCTGTGGTCGTCCGCCACCGGCACCAAATCCATCCTCGGCGCCCTCAACCTGGCCTATGACCTGCGCGAACAGCGCAGCTTCCTG
>Ga0209611_10003567_pt1 | contig 26887 bp, 10 predicted proteins | sample S1TSphgellanicum_3_FD_187693 | JGI IMG/M metagenome (GOLD analysis project Ga0209611, IMG submission 187693) | Host-associated microbial communities from peat moss isolated from Minnesota, USA - S1T2_Fc - Sphagnum magellanicum MG (SPAdes) (version 2) | ecosystem: Host-associated > Plants > Peat...
AACGTTTTGTCCTTGTCGCTTTGTTTTGTCTATTTTGTGCGGTCATGGTTCATGGCCCTTTTTTCGCTTCATTTTTTCAGCTCAAGTCGGGGCAGCCAGGGCGGGGGAGAAATGGATTGAAACTACTAGGCTACTTACGATAGTCCCCATCAGGGGTGTTTTTTTTTGGCAATTTCATGAGGTAGGTGGACTCGAGATCCTCCACACGAGAGGACTTAGCCAAATCTGGCTACAGAAAAGTAGAAATTTTCTGAAGTCTTGCTATGTGCTGGCGACTTGCAAGAAGTCGAAATATGGCGATTTAAGCCTTCTTTTCCTCGAAATGTGGCGAATTTAAGGCTACAATATTCCCCATTAACAGCGCCAAGGATGGCTGCTATTCCCTATTAAGTAGGAATGTGGAGTAAGTTATGGCTACGAAGTTGTTCCGTGGAGGCCGATGGGTACTATTCACAATTTCACCGGCGTATGGAGTTTTGACTCTTCTTAACTGGTTTTTTTTTAACTCTTTTTGTTGTACAGGGTAGCTGGAATGCCAGGGCCCACAATTGGAAAGAACCCAGGTTCCTTGCACAAATTAATCAAAGCCTCTACCCCCTTCCCCCCTCCCAAACTTTCCCACTCCCCCAAATTCAGGTTCATGATTGGACCATCCTAGAATATTCCAAATAGAAAATATATTAGATCTCCATTGAAACCAACCCTTCCTTCCTTCCTTCCTTCATTAAAAGGACACTAATGTTTGCAAAGTGTCCAAGAGTCCCTATGACTTACCACAAGTCCTCCAGCATTGTCAACACTAAACATGTAAGAAACCCTTTTGTTGACCACCTCTTTCTGCAATGGATTTGCTCCATTTGCTTCACACACAAAAAACCGTGAAGAATCAAAGTGGAGATGGGTTGAAAGTTGAAGGTCCATACAACAAGTGAAAGATACTCCTAGGACAAAACATAGAGTATACTGAGTAACTTAGATCTCCACCCAGCCATAAATTCCACAGCTTCAAACGTGTGACAACCTTGAGCTCCTTGTATTAATTTTTACATGAGGTGCTAAGTTCCTAAATAATTTGTAGGGTGAAAGCATTCAAAGTATTCCTTCCTAACATTTAAGTCATATACTATACATTTAAAGATTTCTTTGAGATGACAAAGTATCATTTGCATGCCAAGATTATAATATAGTACTCAAGTATTAGATAGATTCTAATAACTTGACAAGGAATTGATTCTAGACACTCCAACTCAAAAGTTATCATGGACAAGGAATTGATTCTGGACACTCCAACTCAAAAGTTATCAAGGTATGTCACAGAGTTATTATTTTTGTCAAATTTCTATAATATTCATATTTTGTTAATAGACCCAAGTTTACAGAAGGTGCGTTCACACTTGGTATTTGGGACTTTAGTGTTAAGTCCCTTAACACCATACTAGTCATTTAAGACTTAAACTTACTTATCGCGAAATTTTTTTCTTAAACTAACATTCACTTAAACTTAAACTAACATTAAGCTGTTGCCCATTTAACATTGGGTGTCACCTAGGATGCCAGCTAGATTTTCAATTAACATTCATATAACGTCAAGTGTGAATGCACCATGAGATGTCTAGGTTGTTGTTGTGTATACGAAAATTGTGGAAAAGGACAAAATTCATATTATCTATTTTGTAAATTGAATTTACTTAGCTGTAAAGAAAAGACATCATAATCAAAGATTATTTCTTCTACTTATTGTTCACTATTATGTTTGCCAATATAAATGTGTAGTTAATCATTTGATGTATGGTATGAACATTACACCCCAATCAACAGTTACATTCAATAACCATACAACTTTGTGTTACAAGAAATAATAGTATCATCTGCATTGAACTTTGAATTAGTGTGGTTTTGGTAAATGCTTTGAATAAAGCACACATAGCCCACATCAATAGTGCTTTGATCTAAGTGGTGGCTTATGTAGATATTTTCAAGAAAGCCCACTTTGGCCCATACCGATAGTGCTTCCATCAAATTGATTGAGTTTGGCATGTATTCTTGTCAAAAAGACACAATCTAATTTTAACCATGTTCATATCATGGAGCACCCATTTCATTATAGCCTCTTGTGCTAACACGAGATTAACAAAGAAAACATAATTCACCTCTTTACTTACATGGATAACATCTTCATATTATAGAGACCATCGCATACATTAAATCTTTGCACAACACTACTATAAGGAACCACTATCATAACTTTTATGTCCTTAACAAATTCAAAACATATTTTCTTGTTGACTTTCATTTTAAGAACAAATTGAGCAACAAACAATATTTTAATTTACCTTCAATGCATTCAACAACCTAAGTCAAATTTGTTGTCTAAACACAATTTATTTGTAGAATTTTCAAAAAAAAATCTTAATATATTTCCAAAAAAACCATTTGGAGAAGAATATATGATAAAGTAAAAACATGTTAAAGTAAACTGAAAAAGTAAACATTGTAAAATCTTACTTAAAAATAATACAATTTTGATATAAACATAAGATAATATAATAATTTTTTTTTTTTGTAAATAGAAATATGAAATCATGGGCATACTCATATTAAGTTTATGGTAAGTTAAATATAAAATTTGAAAAAAAATAATCTTAAAAGTAGATTAATAGTATCTCAAAAAATGTAGGTGTAAATAAATTTGATTTTGGGATATTTTGTATATTTATAAAGGATTTTTTTTAAAAATTATATTCAACTCACCATAAATTCAATGGAGGTGCCCATGATATTAAAAGTTTTAAAGAATCAATATTTCATTTACTTTCAACCTTTTTAAAGTAATGTGCACATCTCTTGCAAGTAAATGCATTAAAAAAAATCTACTCGAATAATATCAAACAAATGATTCTTCAATATTATTGTCATAAATTTTTTTAATCATATTAATCATTGAATAAAATTATATTTTTACTTTCAATATGTACCAAAATTAATTTCTGACTACTTGTCATATTTTTGATAGGATAAGTTATTTGTACAAACTATCTTGCTTTGACCCATCATGAACATATAATTTTTTCATCACAAAAGAATTATCATGAGTTTTACTTGAAATAATTATTATAATCAATAAAATGCATCTTAAACTTTTTGTATACCATTTGATGTAGTTCAAACCATCAATTATTAAATTAAATATAATGTAATAAAATGAATAATTTCTAGTTATGAAGCAAGGATAATGTTTAGAAGGTTCATTAAAACTTTCAATGCATGAATATCCATTGCCACCAAATGAAACCTTTCATGATATTACTATCAACGTCATATTTTATCTTCAACACAATTTTGACCCAACAAACTAACAAATAAATGGTAGGTCATGTCTAGAACCTTATTTCTTTTTATCTTGAAGAATCTAATTTACCACAAACATCATATTCAACCATTTTATAATAAACCCCTTGTTACATACAAAAAATCAATTAACATAAGACCACCTAAATCTATATGTACAAATTCAAAAATATTTTTTGTGTGAAAACCTTTAGATGTGTTGGGAAAGGAACCCTACAATGATGTTTTCCATGTTCATCCTTGTCATTTAAAAACTCATGACACAAGCCATTCATATCCATGTTTTTAATATGAGGATTAATTGACATCATTGCCCAATTATGCATTGAAAGATACTCACATCTTTTATGGCACAAATCACATTTCTTGATATTTGTGTTGTAATATTCAAAAAGGTTTAACAACATCAACCAAATTATATCACACTCCAATATAGTGGTGTTATTTGAATTGATAGATACCAACAAAGAGTGATTGGTTTGAAACTTGGCTTTAAATCATAATATATATTATTTATGAATTAATGGAATATAGATTTATTATTCTTGGAACAAGACTTAAATTTCTATTTTCTTAAGAAATAGACTTTAACATAATTCACACATTTTTGTATGGCATATTTGTTATTATCACTAATCATTTTTTATGGCATTGCAATGATGATGATTCCACATGGAATGAGAAATGTTGCAAAGCTTCAAAATTAATGTAATTGAAAAACAATTATGTAATGCAAAGGTCAATATAATAATGTCTTTCATTTGTGACATTTCTTAGGTTAGAAATGTCACCTAAAACTTATATATATATATTTCAATGCATTTCACTAGTAAATTCTTCATTTGATGATTTAAAAAATAATAATAATTGACACTACTTTGAAATTTTTTGTGTTCACATTTTTCATTTTTTTCTGTGTGACAAACAAAATGTTGTCATTTCAAAAGTCCATTATGAATCCATAATCTTTTTAGAAGTCATCCAAATAAATTATAATGATTCCCATTAAAGTCTATGACAACATGAATAATTTAAAAATTTACAATGTTAATTTTGAATATGGCTTTAAATTTTACATTTGTATATAATCCAGAAAAATTATAGGTGTGATAATCCAAATTGTTCACCTATTTATGTTTTCACCCTTTTTCCCTATTCTCATGATCAACTTTGTTATTATTTATTGTGATTACATCTTCTAATCCATATCCAATATTTTTGAAAATATACTTGTCACTAATGCAAGAATCTATTCCACTATCACACACACAATCTTTTTATAAATGACAAAATTATTGACCAAGTACATAGAAAGAAAGAACACATCTGAATCATGATCAATTGATAATATAATTGGTTTGATGGGGTCATAAGATTATTCTACATGTCTTATGGGGTCATAAGGTATGTAGAATTTCCAAAGTACACTGACAACAACTTGCCACTTATTATAGAACTCGTAGCTCCAATTAACAAGGAATCAATGTGGTGTTCTCTTACTCCAATACTACCAATTACATGTAATTCTTTTTTACAATCCTACCTAGGTGACATATTGTTTCCAAATTATTGCCAACAATAAAGGTTATAAAACACTTCATATGATAATTTATGTAATATGACTTATGGTTCATGGATGCAATTTATCCATGAACATCCAAATATAAAATCAACAAGTTTTATCAATTGTTATTTGTGTTTGATCCAATGTGAATAATTAAAAATACTCAAATGGTGGGCCTTTCAAAAGTATCTATATAAACTTTCAACATGATTTGGCCATCCAACAAAATGCAAATACATGTAATGTAACTTACCTTCTTTAACCAATTGACATTAGTTTAAAGTATGATTTCATATTATATATCTATTCATTGCATTTGAAGTCTAGTCATATTGTGTATGTATGAAATTTTATTTGAATATTTGTTTGTGTATTCTATTTCCTTGTTCGTAATAATGTTTTTATTTATAAATAGTTGAGGTTGTGCTTAAGTTTGTAAGGTTATGGTATGACATTGTAGTAGAATTTTGGTTTGTGCTAATTGGAAAATGTTCTTTACAAGGATTGTTTGGAAATGATTACTTAGATAAAAATTAGAAAATCACATCTATTGGGTTAGCAAATCCATGATGAAGCTTGGTTTGTGGCCAATAACATACTTAATAAACATTCAAATGTAAAACATTAACTCTCAATCTATGTTATTATCTAAGAAATCTCAACTACCAAAGGACTTTAGTAGTTAAAGGATTATTGCTAGACCCCCCCCCCCCCCCAAAACAAAAAAAAAAAAAAAAAAAAAAAAAATTGAATCAAAGTTGAAGAAAACGTGATTTACAATAGGCAAGGAACCTAGGTAAAAACCAATACAATGCAATATATCTTTTACCTAGATATATTTGTTGGGTATAAACATGGCATATTATTTACAAGGTTAACCTATATTTTAAATATCAATATATCCTAATGAGACACATACCCAAGGAATGTAAATTTGAAATTTTGTGCCCTATTCATAACCTTAGATATATGTAAAAAATACACATACCCAAAACCAAATATGTTTTGGCATTTGAATTTTTAAAAATAGAATAAATAAATTTAAAACCCAATTTTTTATTAGTTTTATTCATGAAATGGAGTGCTTCCAAAGTTTTCTATATATAAAAAAATTGTTGCAATGAGCCAATTTGATTAAACAATCATAAAAATAAATAAATAAACAAAACTTTGAAAACTTCACGAAATGTAATATGTTTCTATGTGAAGATGTATGGCCTCCCTTTTAGTGCACCTATGTAGGTGGGAAGCGAAGAACTTTGGGCAAACCATATGAGATAAATTTGAGAATTACTAATGTGCAATAAAAGTACACATGTTACAAGTAACATGTGTGTGGTAAGCATATATTTCAAATGGAAAATCCCCCTACTGGGGGGGGGCGGGGGGGAGGGTGGGCCATAAACTTCAACATTATTAACAAAATGGGATGATTCAAAATAACAATAATTTTTTAAAAACCACACAATTATAATCTATCAAAACTACAAGAATCAAGTATCGTCCTTATTCAACTCCAATCACCGCACTCCAAATACATTCACACATCTATTCTATTTCATAAAATCTCCCTCCTTTCCCTTTCATCCAAATCCTTCCCCCTTAAATAGAGAGCCACCATTTAGATAAGTGGGAGCTACCTAAATCCATATCCTATTTTTTGTCCTTTACAAATCTATTCCTTATGTTATCTTCCTCATTGAATCTCTTAAAATTATGGCAACACCTCCTAAATATAAAGGAGGCAACTTTATAATTATTGAATTCCCATAACTACTATGCCCACCTTTTCTTTCCTTTAATAATAATAATTATTGTTTGTTCATGATAAAAATTAATGTTTATGATAACTTGATTGGATCTCCCCCCCCCCTTGAAAATATACATGTCATTAGACTTTCAAAAATCATGTTTATGTTAAGGTTGAATGATTAACTCCACGGGATAAATATTTGTTCCTTTAAAACATGTGTTAATGCAATAAGAGTAATCAATCTATTAGAGAATCAAAATTACATGTTTACAAAATACTTAAGTCATGCCATCATTAATGTGTGTTTTTAGAACATGGTCTCATGTCACATAACAAATAACCAATCTCTCCCAAATTTGATAGTGCATGTTCATAATTTACAAGTTTATTTAATCAAATGTGTTTGGTCATTATGCCCCATTTCCATTATTAACCAAATGATTATACTTAAATTGGATGCATTAGCCATAGATACAAGTTCAGTTAAAATTTAATTAAACTTGTATATATACCATTATAACACCATATCATGTGTTACAATGTGTTAATTATGTTTTGAATAAACACACTTATAGCACCATATCATTATAAATGTGTTTACTAATACATAATTAACACATTGTAACACATGACTCTAGTCACAAACCATTCAAAGTCTTCAAATTTTAGGAAATGAAAACATCTACTAGTTGTTTTCATAAGGACCTTGAAGATGGACATTGATGTGTCAAGTATTGAAAATAATCCCAACTTGTTTTTGAGATTCAAAATTGTATTTATTGTTGCTAACCATGACCAAATCTTGGCAAATCCTATCATTATGTTATCTTGGGTATAGTTTAAATAAAAACATTGAGTGGATCAAAACATGCAAAAATGTGAGACTTGAACCATATATGTGTTGAATGTTCATATATATTTGCAAATGTACAAGGACATGAACATGAACAAATTTATTATTTCTAGCACAACTAAACATTTGTTATTTAAGTTGGGGACATAAATACTTATAACTTTTCTTTGTGTAAACAAAGGTTTCCTCATGTCTTGAAGAAAAAAAAATGCATTTTTAATGTATGTTCTTACACAAAATCTTGAAAAAATAACAACACAAGGTTAGATTGTTTAACATTAATATTATAGTTGAATTTTAAAAAGAATAATGTGGATATTGCACCCAAACGCTACCCAAACATCAACCATACAATTGCACAAAGGAAATCAAAGGAAATGTGCAACCCCTTTAAAAACCCATTCATAACTAACTTCATAAAACATGTTAATGTAGCATTTTGAAAATACATTATTGACATAAACCTAGTGAAAATGTTAAAGAGGCATGAGACAAATGGTAACTAAGTGAACATAATCATAAGAAAACATGGTTGAAGGGTAGAATGGTGGTAGCTTTATAACAAAATCATAAGTATGTTGGGAACAAGTGCATGTGTTAATGATGTCATGACCATGAATTGAGCATAAGCAAATATTGTAACTAATATGCTCAATGTTCTTGAAGGTTGAATAATGCATTAATAGGTGTACCATTACAAGTTAAAAACAATTTGGGCCCAATTTTTGTGGGAGTGGGCACCCTTTTTACAACAATGGTAATTCCGTTTTATCATCCTAACATTGTTTTTGAAAATATTTGTAGTTCCTACAAGTTTTTTCACAATAGTCATAACTAGATTCTAAGTTTTGCACTTAACCCCTAATTCAATGAAATGAATAATGTTTATTCATTTTATATTTTCAACTTTCTACATGTAATGATTAAACCCATGTTCCTCATGGACATACAGTAAAAAAAAAAAACTATACTATAATGGTGGACTAAAATTTGCCCCATATTAAAAGGTTTGGTATGAACATTCATCACATTCAAACCTTTGTGATTAACTTACCCCATATCTTGACTATCACTTTGAACATTTCATTTTGTTTATTGTTTTATATCAATTTGTGTTAATATTTTAAAATATAATGTTTCTATTTACATTAAATATAATTGTTTACTGTCATTATAGAGAGTTGTCTTTTCATAATGTAAAACCAATGATCTATTTCATCTCATCAATTTTCATCTTCATAAAATTAATTATTGAAATTAATTACAATTTATTGATAAACAACTATATTTTGCTACTATTGATTTATTTAAATAGTTACATTTTATTCTCAAGGAATTAGACATGAAATCATTTTAGTTTTTACCATAAGATCTCCCAATCTTTCATGAATGAAAATATTTTAAAACATCATTTAGCTTGATGGGCTTTGTTCTATTTTTAGATTTTGAATGCATTATTGTGTTGTTCATATTTCGCATTTGAAGATAAGGATTAAAATTGTAATCAATCGTATGATATGCCACTATCAAACACAAACATTTTCAATTCAAATTTATTGCTATTTTTTCATGATATATGTTTTTTAAACACATTTTTAAAGCTTTGATAAAAGATTTATTAATGTAACTCCTAAGTTAGTCAAGCGATGATATTGATTATGAACCTCCTTGATCTTGCTTTAACAAAAGAATGGAAAAATTGGAGGCATATTTTTAGACTTCCAACAATAAAAAGGGGGCAAGTGGGAACTTTAGGATGGGATGATGATGAACTCCTCATGTTGAACTTGTAATCATTTCAAATTGCATAAATAAACAAAAAAAATGGTCGTACATTTGGAGCTAATTTTGGTTCATGGATTAGCTATGGGTGAACTCAAATTCATAATATTCATCACGACTCAAACTTGGGAAGATACATCACCCTCCTTTCTATTATATACATTGTAGTTTGTTGTCACACTTATATCAAAGTATAAAAAAATGTGGGAGTTCTGAATTGGGGTTTTTTATTTTGTTAAATTATGAATTTTGAAATTTCAAAAGTTCATAATTTCTTCAAATGATATTTAAATTCAAAAAATCAAAGGTCTATTTTTTAACCTTTGAGAACAACTTTCCCAAGCCATATCAAGCTTCTTAATCAAAATTGATTTGACCTTTTAAATCATCATTTAAATGGTTGGGAACCATTTTGACAATCTCATTGTCAACCTTTCAAATGATCATAACCTTTCCCAAGCCATATTAAACTTTTTAATCAAATTTGATTTGACCCCTCAAATCATCATTTAAACGGTCAAGAATCATTTTGACAATCTCATTGTCAACCTTTCAAATGATCTTAATTTAATGCAAAAACATATATTTGGGAAATTTAATCCCATTTTATTATAATAATCCACAAGATATTTCCAACAAATTAAAGGATGTTCAATTTGGACAAGATTGATCCTTCAAACCTTGATCCAAATATTCAAAACAATTAGGGATTGTCAACTTTCAAAGTGGGATTGGAGAATATTAAAGGTTCTTTTTTTGCACTCCCATATACTTCCCTTTCAATAAGGGAGTTTTTAAAAAATATTGCCAAGCTTTGGACTCCTAATTTCAACTCATTTCAAATATTTTAGCCCAACCTTGGTTATGGCCCAAGGTTAGGTCTTGGCATTTATCTTTTATAATTACCATTTTGGCATTTGCAACATCTTACATGTTCAAAGTTTTAAACATCTTCATTTTTTCCTATGCATTTATTAAATGAATCACTATAGTGGGATAATGGTTATGTTACTTCTTTGTCATGTTTTTGAGAACTTTCTTTATTAACATTGATTCTAATACATGGATCCTAGTTGGTACCAAAGTGGTTGAAGCTATTATATGAATAATTAGGTGAAAGTATTACATGTAATCACCAAATAGGTCAATCCAATTTTATGCATGACCAATTATCATCATAACAATCATTCTTACAGTTTTGTGTTTTTGCAATTTTCATTCAAATGTATTGTGCCTTTATTAACACATGCAATTTTATTTTATTTTGCAAAGTTATGGTCTACACGTTACATTTGATATTTAACATGTAAAAGAAATTGTAAACCAAGTGGTGTCGAAAGATCAAGTGACATGGTTGGCCAAATTTCAAGTTCATCTTGTTTTTCACAATCAATAAACATTATTTTGTAATCAAAACCATTCAAATTATGAAATTTTCAATATTGAAAATCAAACTTGTATACATACTTCCCATGTATATTATTCTTTTAAATCATGGATTACCTATTTATTATGCACATTGCATTCGCTAGCATTAGACAAATAAATGTTGTGATGTTTCAATTCAAGTGTATAGGTTCTATGAACATTTATTTAATGTTTATTATTTCTTTCTTGTTACATGGGTGTCCACCAACAATTTTAAAACTAGCTCCAAATCTTCTTTCACAAATTAAAATTGATGGGAAATGAGAATACAAAATCAATCAAAAAATTTATCTAAATTTTTACATCATTAAATAGAATATTTTATTCATTATTCAACCCTTCATGATGCAAAAGAATATACATGAGAATTTATTTAAACATTTTATGAGGACCTTTGAGAGTTGCATTAAATATACATGTGATGAATATAGAAGCCTAAATTTGTCCCTTGTGAAATTCATCACTTGTAGAAGAATTGTTGTCACAAATGACATCCATCAACTCATCATAAATCATGCAAAAGGTTTACAAGCATGTATAACTTGGTCATAAAATTTTCATTCATGTGAACAAGACATTTCCATGAACATCCATTTTTTATCCATATTGAAGAAAAAATATTCATCTTTTGCGAATAATCTTCTTGCATTATGGATATTTTTAAAAGGTTTTTTGGAAAGTGGACCTTGCGGAAGTTTATATGGCATACAAGTACATATGGCCTAAATCCCAAACATGTATAAATGAATACAATGCAACCCATGATGTTTAGTTTGTTCGAGTTAATGGAAGGTACAAATTTGTGATGTTGCCTTATTCACCTTATTTCATTTTTGAAGTTTTTTTTTATGTTAAAAAAATAATTTTGATACATTTTTTCATTTTGTGATATTCAACATATTGTATTTGTCATTATAGTTCAATGTTAAATAATTGCCAAAAAGGAAGGAATTTTTTTTAAATACAAAAAAAACTATGCCGAAAAAATGTAAAATTGAACTCCTAATCAAGAAAGGTTATCGATGTCACTTCTTGTCATGATGTGTCAATTGCATTAGTCTTGACATTGATGTAGCCCAACAAAATGTTGATTTAAGGTCAACTTAGGTCAAAACAATTTGTTTTTTCCAATTTTGTAAGGTTAAATTTTTTACCTTAACGATAAGCAAAATTTAATCAACATGTAATTATGGGGACATGGATGATTGGCTAGACTTGAACCCTAGTCCACGTGGTGATCAAAATTTAGTCACAAAAGAAAAACAAATCCAAACCATCAAGATGTGACAAAAAGAATGTGGTCACCTAAACAAATATCCCTTATTCTAATATCATATTTTGAATGTTTACAACACAAATTATGATTGATTATCTATTATATCTTAAAATTTATGCACGAATTATTTCATGCATTCTTATGCAAGTTTTACATATGTAGCGTGATAACATAATTTCAATAATATTTATAAGCATCTCCTCCTAAATGAACTTATAATGAAGCTAAAACTTATAATGTCATCCAACTATGTATTCACTTAGGAACAATTCTATCTCCTTTATAATTCACCATAGGTGTAATAAGTTTTTTCAAAGTGATTTTTAACATATGTTGAACTACAAAACATCATGATGTCCTTTCAATGGAAATTAGAAACATCAAACTTTTTTATCCAAACATGGAAATTTGACTAGTGATTTTGTAATGCATTCATTATCTAAACATTTCAATATCAAGTCATGTTTCATCATACATGTGGATACAAAGTGGATGATATTGATAGTTCTAAAATATGTATAGTGGCTTAAGCTATCATATTTTAAAATATGGCATTGATTCATCAATGTGTATGAGAATCAAATTTAAAAATACACAATGGAGTATCTTTTTTCATCTCAAGTAGTACACCTTAAAGGGTTTGGACTCATTTTGTTTCCTTCAAACCCTCATACACAAACTAGTTGGAAAAATTCATTAGTCATTTTAATCATGAACAATTTGTCTCTTTATACCATATTGGAAGATTAATTTGAAAATGAAAAGTTGACATTAAAACTACATTGAAGTTTTCCATGCAGTTTTAAGGTCTAATAAGTTCTTTGAAATTCATAATTTAATCCCCAAACTCTTATATTACATGAAATGCTAATTTTCAAAGTATTGTACCTATGATTAATAATTGGAATATTTTTTGTTAAACAATTATATTTTTGAAAAATTGGGGAAACAGTAGTCCCATTTGAAATATTTCAAAATTTTGATAGGACAATTTAAGTATGTTAAATCTTCTCATGTTTTCAAAGATCATTGTGATAGCCCAATGGTTCAATATTCCTTAAGTTTAGCACAATGGGTTGTAAAAAATAAATTAGCTTACCTTTTTAAAAATTAATTGCTGCCTAACACCAATCACATGTATTGCATATATTTTAAATGCCAACCACTATAAATATCTAGTTCCTAACAAGTATGACATCACAAACTTAACATCTCACAATTTAATAATGGAAATCGTGCAAAATTTGTTCATTCATAATTTGTATGTTTTACACATTGATATCATGCATTGAAAACATGTTTGAAACACAAATTTATAGGAAGATGCAAAATTCATGTGACATTTGTTCAATTATAGGTTGATATTTCATTCGTCAACACATTTATTTGTGTGTAAAATGTACGAACCTACGAATGAATGAACTTTGCATGATTTTCATTATTCATTCATCACATGTTAAATTTTTTATGGACCTTAGTTTATAAAAATGATATGCATCTTAAAATATTTTAGCATGACAAAAAATTCAATTACATGCAAAAACTGGAACAATCAATGAAATAATTACTAATAGTAACATTGTAATAGTTGATTATTAATGGAATTCCTCTTCAACAAATTATTTATGAATTCAAGAGTTTAATATGTGTCACTTTTCTTTCTTACTAACTTTGTACATTTCCATCTTGTGTTCTCAATGTGACAAATGCAAGGAACACCTTGTACTTAGTGGAAATCCCACAATTAGTTTCCATGTATCATGAATCCCAATGTTACATTTTGGTAGTTAATGAACAACACCTCACATTATCCTCCTACTAACTTTTGGATATAATGTAGCTTGCATTTTCTACTTAGTATCGATAGGTGGTGATATAAGAATGAGGCATAAGATGGATGATCTATCCTTTAAACATCAAGGAAGGTTTTTATCATTATGTTGAATTTTAATCAACTTAAGGGTTGTTTACAATAGAGGGCTTAGGCCATGGCTTATAGAACCTCATGGTACCCACTTTTTAGATGACACCATGGAAATACCCATAGGCCATGGTTCAAGGGCTTTTATTCATAATGTAAACCTAATTTGGACCAAAAGAATGGACCACATGCATTTTAAAATAAAAAATAGTATTTTGTAAAAAAAAGGTTTGGAAATGTGGTTGCTATAACCTTTTATTGGTCTCCTATTTTTTTTTTTCCCTCTCATTTTAGGTTTCCTCTTTGGTTTTCTTCTCTTTCATTTTATCTTTTTTGTTTTCTTTTGTTTTCTTTTACACCTTTCATAAACAATCACACATCATGGATGAGAAAAAAAAGTGAATTCTTGTTGTGATGATTACGTATTGGTCTTTATATATGTTGATTCAATAAGTGTTGAACATTCAAGCCTTGGTTTTAGGGTGTGAAATGGAAAAGTATGCATCATTTGTAGTCATGTGGAACAAAAAATGAATTGTTTAAGGTTTTTGAAAGGCAACATGGATTCGCATATTGATTTTTGCTTGGTTTTTACACGGAAAACATGTTCAAACAAAGGAAAAGGGCTTCTCATAATACATTTCAATACCTTTGTGTGAGAAATTGGGTCCACATTTGAAAAAACAACATACATTTATGAGAAATTAAGTTTTGACAGAGGATAAGATTATATTGTCTTTGATATAATTAGGAAATGGAAATGGTTTACAACTAGTCAATGATATATTTGAAGTAGCCAAACGTACTATTTCAATGATTTTGAAAGTATTTTGTCACATGGTAAGGTTGAATATTCGAAAATTATTTATGCAATTTTTGAATGAGTTTCAATTTAGGGTTTTGTTAAAAGAGTTTGAATTTACTAATGATGTGTTTTCCACACATCATTAGTGTAATAGATGGGTCACGCATCTCCATTCTAACACCTTTCATAGGAGGACAATATTACTATTGTAGGAAATCATTTCATTACACATTATTATAAAAAATTGTTCATACAAAGTGTGTGTTTTGGGATTATGAATTTGGTTTGGTTGGTAGCATGCATGATTGGACAAATTTTGAATTTACAAAAGTTGGAAAGATGTGTATTCAAAGCAAGTTTATGCAATACAATTAGTTGATTGGTGATGTAACATATTTAGGTGAGGCCATGGATTTATCCTCCATTCAAAGGAGGAGGTGATTTGGCTTTGGAAGAATACAAAGCAAATTGGAAATTGGAATTTTATTCAATCATCAACACACATGTGTGTTGAATGAACATTTGACATTTTAAAATGTAAATGGGGGACAATCATGAAATGTACTGATTGTTCATTGCATTTTGTCCCGAATGTTGTTTTTACATGCATAATTTTGCATAAAATATGCATTTTGTCAAAGGATGCTTTTGATAGGAATTGGATTGAAGAGTTGGAAAAGAGTTGCAAAATTGATTAGCTCAAAGTGAGTTGAATGAATGATCTTAATTATATGGTGAAAGGGCTATTCTCATAGAAGTTAAAGACAAAATTGAATCACATCTATATCTGGCAATTCTACATTTAAAAGGATGTGAAGATGTGGATGTTCAAACATTTTCATTAAACAAGATGAAACAAATGAAATTTTATTACATGAAGCCACAAATAACACATAGTTTCGACCAAAACATTTTGGAATTACAAATATTTTGAATACACTAAAATTGAAAGCATGTGTCAACAAAAAATTATAACTTTTGTATCAATGCTACCATATGAGCATTCATGTTTTTCAATAAAGCTAAAATTGTTTGAAAGGTTACCATTAACTCTTTGCTAACGATGATGACTTGTTCCAAAATCCTTCCAATTTGTCAATCTTTGTCAATTTGTTTTTTTGTCTTGTTTATGAGCTTCTAATATCAATGTATTGGAGTATTACCATCAACACTAGTTAAGACCAAGGCCTTCTAAAGGCCTTAATGGTTTCAATTGCAATTATACTTTTGCAAAATCACAAAAAATGAAAAAAATACCTTTTCTTGGGCACTCTTAGAAAGTTATGCATCCATTCCTTCTCGGATCACAATCAAATGCCCACCTCAAAATGTTTCCATTTCACACCATTGTTTTTTTCTTTATCAAAATTTGAAAAAAAGTTTTCCTTCTTGACAACCACCTTCTTTGTTCTTTTTATTTTGCGATCCACATTGGTTGGCCACCCCTTCTTCCTTAATGTAAGCTAGCTAAATTATTCTTCCTTGATTTTCATAATTTATCTTATTTTATTCACAAAATTAGGGCTTGCTTTCCAAAAAACATTGCATCCTCTTCACTACAAGGGATCCTCATATGTGAAGGTTGGGAATTCCTTCCTACTACCTAAAATGCACTACAATTGAACATTCTCAAAGATGGTCCATGATTGGAAGAGACAATCGACATCTCTTGGAAATTTTGATTCCACCCTTGTGATTGTGAGGAGTTTCCATAATCCATGGTTCAACAAAAATGTGAAAATCATTTAACAACAAATTGCATTACGCACAAACAACTTTAATGTAACAAGCTTCAATAACTTGAAGAAAATGTAAAAAAATCATATGGGGAAAAGGAATCATCCCTTTTTATTATGGTGTTTAGGGTTTAACGAGTAGTAATTTTGTTTTGGGGGGGGGGGGGGGGGGGGGGGGAGGGGGGGGATAGTCCATCCCATCTTACTTTTCAAAATAAAATGATCCCGTTTTATTGTTGTTTTAGGTTTAAAGGGAAGCAATTTTGTGAGGGTATCATTATAAGTTTTGTCCAACTTTATTTTTTAGAGAAAAAAGAAAAAAAATATAATTGTTGTGTTTAGGCTTTAAAAGGAAATAATTTTATTGAAGAGCCACCAAAAATTCCCTTCAATTTTATCTTTCAAAAAAATAAAAATATTAATAAAACATCTTAAATCAAGAGCTAAGATTATTTTGGAACCCATGGGCCATTGCTATTTTTATTAGGCCCACCTCTTTGAGGTAGGCCTGAAAAAATACGCCAAGGGCCCAAGCAACATTATCCACAACTATCCATGCAAAATTTCAACAAATTTTTTCATCCAAAATCATTTGCTTGGGCCTTAAACTATCATAGTGTAAACCCAAACTGACCACCCTTCATAGTTTGGACCAATGAGGGATTTTAGGTTTGTGTGGTCCCAAGCCCAAGCCATCTAGTGTAAACCACCCCCTTAAATGGCCCTAAATTTTCACACTTTGTAATACTCATATTACACAATAACCCCTAGAGGTTCAGCCTTCCCCAACTTCCAGAAAAGGCTCAATGCGCAGAATTCACTTCAGGCCACACAACTCTTCCGAATCCATGGTTTCAATGAACCTAGGATCTTGTAGCAAGCAATGTGTGCACACCTCACACAAAGATTGAATGCAATCTAATGGTTCAATATGAAGAGATTCAGCTTTGACCAAGGTACATCCAAGGTTGAAACAATGGGCAAGACTGAAAATCCCAAATTTGACACAGTTTTCCATATGATAGTAGTAACAGATAATTTGAAAGACTGCCTACTTTGAAAGAGCTGGAATTCACCTATTTCATGCCACAACAAGAACTTCAAAAGGTGGTAGCACCGTCCAGATCTGATGGTTGAATTGCCATATGGGCCACACATGAGCTAGAAACAAGGTGTATAAAAATTGGTCTGAGAGAAGAAAAACCCTATAAATAATAATCAAGGATGGGAACCCATCCATCAAAAGTACAAGGCAAATGAGAACACAAGTAAACACAACCCAAAGAAAAAACAAAAGCAAACAATTAACAAAAATCAAGTAAAGACACTATGCAAAGAGGAGGTTTACATAGAGATCCACTGAGCAGACAGAAAAAATTCCCCCATGTAGGCAAAAAATGTCTCCTACTCCATTTCAAAATAGCTGCCCATGCACCCAACAAATATCAGGCAAGCCCAAAACAAACTAAAACCTTCAAATGTGGCCACATTTTGTTTTGTAAGGAAATATAGAGGTCTCAGTCCTCTAGCCACATTGCCCATTATGAAGAGAACCCCTACTACACCTTTATTGAGTTAGATGATCCTGATTGGACTCAATAGCCACCTATAGGTCCCACATGAAATCATCCATCAATCCAAAATGAGTTCGGACCTTTGAGGGTTAATTTAGGTACTCCCCTCTCTGGGTATATAGTAATGGGAACTGGATGTTATGAGCATAGCACGCACCCAGAAAAGTTTTGATCAAGATCCCAACCACTTGCTAGGGTACCAAGAAAAGTTTTGATCAAGGTCCCAACTACTTGCTTGGGTACGTGCACAATATAGATTAGGAATTGCCATTAACATGCGGAACCAGAAGTTGTCAATGGTGGGGATTTTCGTTAACTATTCTACACATGCGAGGTGGATGATGGTCATGGGTGAAATAAGAAGGGATGCTGACGCCTGGTGCATGTAACTTTATTTGGCAAGGGTTGTGGCGTGGACCCTAGCCAACCTGCTAAGCTTTATTAATAATCTTCAGATCTTCCACCCCCCCCACCATCCAATTTTCTAGGGCTTTTGGATTGACCCACTGCATAGATGGAGGGTGTCATAGCCTCCATCTGTGGATTCCATACCTTGCAGTAGCAAGAGAGTTGTCATCAAAGTTTGGGTCTTCAGCATCTCTCAGGCCAGAAGATATGATGCACAACATGGAAGTTGAGTACGTTGATTCACATACTTACTGATGAGAAACTACTTGAACAACAAAAGTAGACTGTCCCAGTAGGAAAAGAATCCACACTAAATGTGCAGTTGTTGAGTTCTGGCTGTCCATAAAGTTTAATCTTCTACAGAGGCTGGTATTGCCCAAGAACCTGTATGAGCAATCAACCAAAGGAACAACTCTGCATTCTGGAAACTTTGCTAACAGAACCCACCATCCTGTTTTGTTTTGAACAAAATACTACTGAAATACCATCAACATGGCACCAAACGCAGTTTTAGCACATCGGCTGACTAATGCTTTTGGAATCTCCAATGTGCATATGTTCAAGCAGCTCACCTAAAGTTGAGGTCCTTTGACAATTTCAATCAGAATCTGGATGAAAAATCACATCCTACCTAAGAGTGTGGTGTAAGGATTGACTGCTAAACTGGGTACGGCAATCCAATGCTTCAAGCTGGACATATCCACCATTCACCCTGTCCATGGGCCACAACCAAATCCATAATAGTGTTTAGCCTGCATGCATGGGTCACATGTTGCTCATGAGGTTAAACCGGTGTTTCACAGTTCTGTAGTTTCCATAATAACCTCTGGTAACTTACTGGTTTTTTCAAAACTTCATAATCAAAAGAACCTCTGGTTTCAGGTTGTTGAGAAATTTTTCGGAATCTAAGAACCTTTGGTTTAGGGTATTTGAAATAGTTCAGAATCAAAGAACCTCTGATTCTGGGTATTTGAAAATTTTCAAAGAGACAAATTCATGAAAGTACAGGCACAGAACTGGTGGTTCAGGGTAGGTTCTGTGACCCAGTCCTTTGACTTTTTTAGAACCCCAGTTAAGGGTCAGAACCGGTTCTATGATTTTTGAGAACCATCGATCAAGGGTGTTCATATAACCCACCTTTACTCACTGATTCTCGGTTCTGAAAAGAGATAACCTCCCAACAGTCATGAGTTAAGCCTCTCCAATAACCAGTTGTGGAAGTAGATCCCTACATCTGGGTGAGTGGCCTAATGTAGGTCACTGGTGCCATTGGTTGATTTTGGTGCAAAAACTTAGTTTTGTCCCAGACTACCCACAAAAACCAACAGGTTACTATTACATTGTAGCATCTTTATGAGAGGTTATTAGTAGCATCTTTAATCATAACTGGTGTTTCCAAAAGGCTGTAAAACAAAGTCTGATAAATGGCGAAGCAATGCGAATTAGTGAATTCTTCATCATGATCTTTCAGAGCCACCAACCATGTTGCAAAACACAGATTTACCAATCAGATTCATGACAGCTCATGTGTGCTAAGTGCTTCTGTCAAAGCATGTTTAGCACTTGTGCCATCCAGAGGAGAGGCGCTTGTTTAATCCAGAAGAAGTGGGGTAGGCCAAAAGCCAAGCTATTCTGGCTTGTCAGATGCTAACCAACCGTTCATGATTACGCTAAACTACAAGCAAACAGCCAAAGCAATATCATACTCAGAGTAATAATAATCCCCCATTCTCCACAGAAAATTAATTACCTTGATATAGCCTAGTAGTAGAAGTGATGGATCTAAATTGAAAGTCTACAAAGCAATAGTATGGTTGATGGTCGATTGTCGCCCATTCAGCTACATCACAAATATGAAAAAAATTCACCCTGAAGTTCTGGATGGATGCTTTGGTGGATTATGAACAAGTTGAACACAACACACGACATGTTAAACAAGGGGTGTGTCACACTGTGGCCTTGCCATCTACATTAAAAAGTATCTTAAGGCAAAAGAAGAATTATGGAAACTCTAATAATTCACCATGCAAAAATATAATCTTCAAAAAATCCTCTAAAAGAAACCAAAATCCTTCAAGATATTATAACTCTATAACTAATCTCAAGTTTCAACACAAGCACAAGTATCATCTTTCAAAAATCCTCATAAAACAATAGACCTATTATTACCTAGGGGCCAAAATCCCTTAAGCTACTAAACTCTATAACAAATCTAAACACAATATCCTTGCCTTGGTAGGCAAGGCCAATAAACTTCTTCACTAAATCTATAATGTGGAGTGAAGGAGTTTATATTGAAGCTTAAAAAGTAAAGCTAATGGGAATTAATGGAAACCAACAAGCACAACCAAACGAAAATTGAGGTGGTAACAAAATCTTGGGCCTGACCGCACCAAGTCTTTTGGCTTTGGACTTGTCAGACTTTTGATCGGGTCAACCGGTGCCACTCTCTGACAATGCGGGCCTCCGTGTGGGGACCCGCCTGGATGGTGAAGGGCTTTATATAGTGAATGGCGGAATTTAGAGGATAGAACAACAGTCACTCGACCAGCCTCATTCAACCATCAGCAAGGACTCAAATTTGGGGCCCCACTTTAATCTGTGTCCCTAGTACACTCTTGACCTCTAATTGAGTCTCTGGCAGAGTCCCCACAATCAACTGAAGTTTAGTTTCCATCTTATGCCGTTTTCATTGTATCTAAAATCAAATCACATTTAAGATTTGGCTCCAAGAACTCCTCTCTCTCTCTTCCGTGGTGAAGGACCTACATGCAAAATGCGTGTTGGATAGGTACCAACTTTTTTAATAACCAGGTTTTAGAAATTCATACCAACCTGGTCCTTGTATTAGGGTTGAAGGCTGATTTTTTTGGGGTATATACCTGGTACTGAATCTGGTACAGCCCTGGTATGAAGCTGGTATTACCTCAGGTCCCTACCAGGTAGAATGGGTATAAGGCTGGTATTAGCTCATGTCCCTACCAGTATGTAATATATACTAGTATGTACCAGTCTGGTCAGTACCCATGGTTGCCCAAATGCTCTCACTATGTTTACATCTTTCATGTACTACTGGTCACACTGCCAGTTAGTGGTTCTCAAGCATTTGTGTCCGTTTGAAGAGGATGGTCGCCATTCTCAGACTTTCCTATGAAGGGCTAAGTTTCCAAACTGAATGAAAGAATCATCTGTAGGCTAAAGACCCCAGGGTGGGGGCATTCCCAAAATAACAGGCATACAACGGTTGTGGAGTTCCACCCCAGATTTTTAACGGGGGTGCCCCCACATGTGGGCTTTACCCAATATAAAGCATGAGGCCTAGGTTATCATGAACCTAAACCAAGATATATTGTTAGGTGTAGGAGTGGTATGCCTACTCCTTAACAGTAGAAGGGATTTTACACCTCAACTCCCTTAGGCACAAAATGCTCACCCCTTAGGCACATAATGCTCACCACTCGTAAGGAGTAGGTATAAGATCCGTCCTCATTTCAAAGAGGGGTAGTCATGGATAAGGGGTTCCTTCCAAAATACATAAGGAAATTTCTTCAAGTGCTTTCTGTTGCTAGGAGACAGGAGGGAAGTCAACTTAACAGGTAGCAACTTGAACATTGAGCAAGTCCCAACCAATGTCACCGTTGTATTCCCCTTTGAACATACTAGCTGATAATGAGTCTTTTCGAAAAATTAATTCCAACCTTGTATTGGTAGCCTATTGGATTTTTTTCCGACTTTTGTAGCACCTTGGCCCTGGTATTAAGGGTCAAGGTTGTTTTTTGGTTGGTATGTGGCAGCTGTATACCTACTTGGTATTGAGATTGGTACAGTTGAATGAAGTTAGTAGTACCTCAAGTCCCTACCAGGTAGATATTGGTATTAGGCTAGGATTAGCTCATGTCCATACAATGCAGATATCAGTATGAGAGCATCTCCACCAACGCTGCATATTTCTCACATCCAAATTTAGTTCCTAACTCTTTTCCAACCCATAAAACTGAAACTTGACTAATAGTTGTTAGTAGGAATGTAGTAAAAATCATTGAGCTAATCACCCTGGTTAGCTAGGGAACTCCATCTCAACAGAAAAGTGTTTCCTGTCCATCCACCATCCATCCCTCATGTGCATCAGTGACTTTTGGTTCAAACCAGTGTTGTCCGGTTTTTCCTTTTTATGAGAACCTCTGGTGTTTCATCACTTTAATGATTATAATTGAAGTTCTTAGGGTGGGTTTGAGCTTGATTTTTTAATCTCTAGACTCTACAATTTTGATTTTGGCACATTTTTTTTCAAATTTAAGAATCTTAGGGCTCAGTTCAAAAATTGGGTCTCTAGTTCCATGTATAAAGTACACATTTGTCAAGACTTGAGATTGCATAGGTATGAAGTTATATAATCAATTAAAACTAAAATTTATATAGATACAAAGGTTTATCATTAACTAAAATTGATCGTTTATACAAAGTTCTTACAAAAGGCTATTTCCAAGATTTGGCTCTTGTGCTAATTCCACAAAAAGTTTAACACTACAAATTAGAGAACCAGTGAGTGTTGGATCAAACCATTGTGGTCTAATTCTTGATTTCAAAAGGAACCCTTTGATCATGGTTTTTGATTTTTAAAATTTGTTTGACACAACCTAAGAACTTCTCAAATCTATTTCAAACTTCAATATGGGCCTCTATCATTAGTCGATGAAGCTGATCCCTTTGCTTGCAACACATTTTTTTCCCCATAAGAGATGCCAAATAATAAAAAAGTTCCATAGATTCCTCTTGCTAGGGTAATGTTTTTTTTTTTTCAATTTTGTGATGTTGTTCAAGTGGTGATCATCCATAAATAAAATTAAACCAAATTTGGTAATATTCAAAATATGATATGAAAGTAGAAAATCTTAATCACTATTTCTTATTGACAACTATGGCAAAAAAATCAATAAATAAAAAATAATAATAAATAAAAGGATTCTATAACAAAATATTCCTTTTTCTTTTTCTTTTTTCAAAATGGTGAAAATTTGCCACCAAAAACCATTGATTGGGAATGGTGAAAGTAAAGTTAGTATCTAAGATAATATGAAGTCATGTCAATGTGTAAAATTTCTTCCCTTGGCCTTCATATTACACAAATATGCAACATGACCTCAACTAAAATTCGATCCATTTGATTCGTGATTACTTACCCTTGTTGAGCTCCTCCCCAAACCAAGTACCAAAATGACCACAATGCATAAGCTTAGATTGGAAGATAGAAGAATTAAAAACAACAATTTTGGGGTATTATTTACCATGAAACATATGGAGCTTGTTTATTTGTAATGTTTTGCAACTTTAGATCATCATGGAAGGAAGGCTTAGTGCCTATAGGCTAGGGCATGTCCAATATGGGGCCCCCAAAGTGAGCCAACATCCACAAATGCATCATCCACTGGAAGCCCCTCATGGGTCAGTTGTGATGAACCTCAACTAATTTACTATCCGGTTTCACCTCGGTAACCCAATCTAAAAGAAGTACCTCCTAAATGTACATGTAGATGGGTAAGAAAATAGGTGATTTCTAGATAAGTTGATGGTTTATACATAGGTAAGCGATGTCTATTTTAATACTTGTCAAATGAGAGTGGTCTTCAAGAAAATTATTTTCATTATTTTTATTAAGTTCAAGTGGTGATGAACATTTTAACTATCTTTCTGGCATTGCCATTTTTTTCAAAAAAATGGTGATACAATGGTTAGATTGGCCCCTTTGGTCCAAAGGTTTAGGGTTTTATTTTATTTTATGTTAAAAATTCATTTCTTTCTATGGACAAATGAGAAAGATGATGTAATCTTTAAGCAAATTTTTTTTGGAGAGGGGGACTTAATCAAGTGTCCTCAACTTCCTTGAGGAAAAGGGGATTTGTAATTTCCCTAGGACAAATGGGTTCAAGTTCTTTGAAAAACTCATGTATCCCTATGGAAACATGGTTCCCCAAAGCAAATGGGCCCATTTATTGCAAGGAATTGTAAGTTCCCTTTTCCCCAAGGAAAATGGGCTTAAGTTCCCTAGGGCAAATGGGCTCAAGTTTCTTGTGGAAACATGCTTGCTTGGGCAAATGCACCAAAGTTTCAGAAGGAAATGTGGTTGCATGGGGCAAATGGGCCCAAGTTCCTTGGGGAAACATGTTGGGAACATGAGCCCCAAGGAACATGTTTTCCCAAGGAACTTCAACCCATTTGTGTCGGGGAACCATATTTCTCTAAGGAATTTAAACCCATTTGCCCTAGGGAAGTTGCAAGTCCTTTCTCCCAGGGGAAGTTGGGGAAACTTGGTTAAGTCCCTTTCCCCATGTAAATTGCAACTCCCATTCTCATTAGGAAAACTTGCTTACGGAAATTGCATAGGAATTACATCCTCTTTCTCATTTATTTCAATAGGATCAAACTTTGGACCTTTGGGTTGAAGGGCTGATTCTAACCATTGCACCACAATGTTTTTTTGAAAAAATGGCAATGCAAGAAAGGTAGTTAAATTTTCATGATACTTTTAATATAGGAAAAAAAATCAAAAATAGTTTTCTTATTATAAATTGTGTTGTGTCAATCCCAATGTTGCCCAATAATTATTATTTCTTAACCAATTGACATCCATCCTTCGTGGTGCATTGTTGGGTGTTGGTTCATTATGGTCATCCATGGGTAGCCAATATATTGTGAATGTAACCACCTTTGTGGATTAGGGTGAATGTTTTAATTTATTCATGGGAAGGTGTTGTTGTGACTTATAGTGGGGTTGTGCAAGTGAGTTTTTTTCAAAGACAAGAAATAAGAAAAGGAGGTTTTCAAATTTAATATTAAGTTAACAATGACCTTTTGTCAATTAATAATATATGAATAATGTGTGAAAATATCCTTTGGTGGTACCACTAGGAACCACCTTGCCAAAATCACATGAAAGTTGAATTCAATTTAAAAAAATAAAATTTCATCCATTTATACATCACTTTATTTGATTGGACTAGGTGGGCTATGTTTTTCCTACCTATGTACACACTTATGAAAATTGATGAACACCGAAAAACTTATAATATGCATTGACATTATGATTTCAAAACCATTTCAAACCCAATTTTTGACTTTTAAAAAAAATGTCCTTACATTTACACATTAGATATTTTTTCTTGTTTATCTAGTACATGCGCAAGGGAATGATCCAAATTAGTCATTAAAATAACAAAAGATGAAAATAGTTATCATTCGTGTTCTTAACATCAATGGCCCTTTGAGACTTCAAGATCTTGACTTCAAAAATTCATAACTAAATGAAAATTGATTCAATCAATTATCTATAAAGAAACATCAAGTAAGTTGGCATTTGAAGTATTATTAAAAATTAACATTAAAAAAATTTCTCAAAAAATAGATTCCTTTGTGTTCCTAATCAAAAAAATCCGTTGTGTTACATTCTTGAGACTTTTTCCTTATGCATTCATTTTTCACATCAAAACCCAGTTTTTGGTAAATTTAATTAAATTTTTGAATTCTACATGATTTGGATAACCTTTTGATAAATAATTTGAAATTATTATTTTTTTTAATGTGAGTTCTATGTTGTCTTGAAGTTGATGGGTCTAAAAAATTTAAGGTGTGACATTTCTAGTGGTACCACCCAAGGACAAGTTTGTCCTAATGCTCTAGAATTTCAACCTTTCTTTAATTTTGTTAATAAAAAAAAAATTGCTTCCTTGATGACCAAATTATATCAAAATGTTATGCCTAGTAGCTTTGTCAATTCTCCTTCTAATGCTCATTTCCATATGCTTTGTTTCCTTACTAATATCCCATTTTGTTTTCTCCAATTGAATTTTAGTTATGGAATCTACAAAAAACAATTTTTCAAGTCCACTTTTCTATTGACATTGACCTCATTTCCTACCAACATCAATGTGATACTTATCATCAACACACTAATATATAATATATTGTTTTCCTCCCCTTAACATTGTGATCCTTTTTATCTTTCCATTGACCATGGCTTGCTTAAACATGAAATTAAGAATTTCTCCCATTATCAAAAAAAGGTAGGGGGCAAGTGGGCATCCTTGCTTCACTCCCTTACTTACATGAAATGATGGTAAGATTTTGTCATTAAAGCAAGTGGCAAATTCAAACACTTGAAAAAAAAAAAAAACTTGAGCATTTTAATGAATGTTTTAGCCATACTTAACCTTTTCATGACAAGGAATAAAAAATCTCAATATATTCTGGTTTTGAAAAGTCCAATTTAAGCAAGATCAAATCTTGCTTATAATGTTTTGCCCAATTGATTATTTTGTGAGTTAATATGTTGTTTAGGATGCACTTTAGAGATAGAAAGGGAATTTAATTATTGTTTATGACAAGCATGAAAACTAATTATAACATTAGAAGTTGGAAAACTTTTGTGTAGATTTTATACACCAC
>Ga0209611_10003570_pt1 | contig 26883 bp, 17 predicted proteins | sample S1TSphgellanicum_3_FD_187693 | JGI IMG/M metagenome (GOLD analysis project Ga0209611, IMG submission 187693) | Host-associated microbial communities from peat moss isolated from Minnesota, USA - S1T2_Fc - Sphagnum magellanicum MG (SPAdes) (version 2) | ecosystem: Host-associated > Plants > Peat...
GTCCAGATACAGGTCGCGCCCGTCCATTCGATACAGCGCATGCGGTTGGAATTCCACCTCGATGTAAAGATCGCCGGGCGGAATGCTCTCGCCGGGAAGACGCGCGCCTTGCCCGGCCAGGCGGATGTGCTGCCCGGGGAGGATGCCCTTCGGCACCTGGACATTGAGCACGCGCTCCTTGGACACCAGTCTTCCCTCGGCATCGATTTCAGGCACGCGCAACGTCAGTTGCCGCGCGCCGCCGTGCAGCGTGGCATCGAGGTCGAGCAGCACCTTGGCGTGATGATCCTCGCCGCGCTCCGGATGGAACGCGCCGCGCGGCCCGTCCGCCGTCGCACGCGCCCTCCCGCCGAACAGACTTTCGAAAAAATCGCTGTACTGTGCATCGCGGGCCCCGGTGCCGCTGAACTCGAAACCCGCGTCCCAGTCGGGAGGCGGACGAAAATCGCCGCCGGCGGTGCCGCTCTTCCCCAGTTGATCGTAGGCGGCGCGTTTGTCCGGAGTCTTCAGCACCTCATAGGCTTCGCCGACCTCCTTGAAGCGAGCTTCGGCATTCTTCTCCTTGCTGACGTCCGGGTGGTACTTGCGCGCGAGCTTGCGGTAAGCCTGCTTGATCTGCGCCTCCGTCGCATCGCGAGGCACACCCATGACCTTGTAGTAGTCCTTGAACTCCATCGTTTATCCATGCGCACCGACCGGGTTGCTCCGCAGGATACTATGCGTCGCGTCCGGGTCCACAATCCATCCGCTGTAGGCGCCTGCCTACAGCTGGTACGCCACGGTCAGCAACAGGCCTTCGCCGACGTCCCGCAGCAGACCCGGTGCGTGGGTGTCGAACGGCCGGCTGTCCGGGATCAACGCCTGGATCCACCCGCCGATCCAGTCGATTTCGTGTTGGCCATAGAAGACCACCGCGCATTCGTAGTTGAGCAACAGGCTGCGCGAATCGAGATTGACCGAGCCGGCAATGGCCAGCGATTCGTCGAACACCACGGCTTTCGCGTGCACCATCGAGGGCAGCAGGTGAATGGCGACGCCGGCGTTGCCGAGCGCCCGCAACGCGCGGTTGCGGGCGAAGTCCGCCAGGCGATGATTGGAGACGGCGGGCAGGCACAGGTCGATTTTTACTCCGCGCCGCGCCGCCAGGCGCAGCGCGGTCTCGAGCCCCGCGTCCGGAACGAAGTAGGGCGTCACGGCGAGGATCCGCTCGCGCGCGTGAAAGCACGCGTCGATGAGAAGTGCGTGCACGGTATCCTCGGCCTGATCCGGACCGCTCGGCAGAAACTGCGCCCGGCCGGGGGATGCCGCATCCTCGGTCGCGATCGCCGCGGCGCCGAGGCTCGGGGCGGCGTCGGGGCTTGCGGCGCTGCCCGCGGCCTCGAGCACGGGTCGATCGGGCCCGCGCGCGACATGGCCGCCCGCGGCCACCCAGTCGGCCTCGAATTGCGCCGCCGCGGCGCCGGCCACCGCGCCATCCAGATCGAAGGACAGGTCGATCCAGGGTTTTGCGCCGTGCACGCCGCCGAAGTATTCCGCGGCGATGTTCCGCCCGCCCGCCCAGAGCCGTGCGCCGTCGGCGATGACCATCTTGCGATGATTGCGCAGATTGCGCGGCCCCTGAGTCTTGCGCGCGAACAGCGGACTGAATACGGCCGTCTCGACACCGGCTTGATTCAAGCGCGTGAACCAAGCCCGCCGCAGCTGCATGGCTCCCACTCCGTCGAGCAGCAGTCTCACCTGCACCCCGCGCTGCGCACTCTCCATCATGTGTTGCATCGCCTCCCGGCCGAAGGGATCGTCGCCGAGAATGTAGGTGCAGAGGTCGAGGCGCTGCCGCGCCTCGGCCATGGTGGCGAACAGGGCGGCCGCGGATTCGACGCCGTCCTGGTGCAGGCGCACCCGGCAGGGGGCGCAGGGCGCCAAGCCGAAGCTTTCGATCAGTTCCTCGGCCCAGTGCGCGCACTGCGACCCGATGCGCGGCCCCCGCAGCCGCTTGCGCGGCAGCTTGCGGCGTCCGAACAGAAGATACGTGGGCAGGGCGATGTACGGCACCGCAATCAGTCCCAAAACCCATGCGATCGCGATGGACGGGGGCCGGCGCTCGTGTTCGACCCGCGTGGTCAGCACATAGGTGAGCACACTGATGACGACCACCAACGAGTGCGCGGTGACGCGCGGGAACCAGGCGTTCATCGGCCGGCGCTCAAAGTCCCAGCCGTTGCAGCACGCCGGGCACGAGATCCGGCAGGTCCTCCGCGATCAGGCCCGCGCCGAAGGCCGAGGCCGCGGCGGCATGAATCCAGACCCCGGCGGCCGCCGCCCGGAAAGCATCCATGCCTTGTGCGAGCAAGCCTAAGATCAGGCCGCCGAGCACGTCTCCGGAACCGGCGGTGGCCAGAGTCGGCGGGGCGTTGGTATTGACGACAGCCCGGCCGTCCGGCGCCGCCACCACGGTATCCGCGCCCTTGAGCACGATCACGGCCCCGCTTTGCCGCGCGGCGCGGCGCGCGCGCTCCAGTTTGTCACCGCCGGCATCGAACACCCGTGCAAATTCCCCTTCATGCGGCGTCATCACGCACGGTCCCCGAATCGCGCGCGACAATTCCCCGGCTTCGGACTTGAATACGGTGATCGCATCCGCGTCGAGCAGCACGGGCCTCGCGGTCGCCAGCAGCGAGACCGCGGTGTCGCGCGTGGCTTGGCTCGCGCCGGCGCCGGGGCCGATCAGGAAAGCCGTGTAGCGGGAGTCGGACAGCAACCTGCCCAAATCCCCTTCCTTCTCGAGCGGCTGCACCATGATGCTCGTGAGCGCCGCGGCATAGATCGGAAACGCGAGCGCCGGCACCGCGATCGTCGTGAGTCCCGCGCCGATGCGCGCCGCCGCGCGCGCCGCCATGCGCACCGCGCCCGTCATGGGATAGCCGCCGCACAGCAAGGCATGGCCTCGCGTGTATTTGTTCCCCGAGGAACTCGACCGCGGCCAGTCCGTCCGCCACAAGGCGGGATCGTTTTCCCAGGTGCTGACACCGAGCGAGTCGATGACGGTGCCGGGAATGCCGATATCCACGAGCGCGATCTGGCCGCACAGCTCGCGTCCGGGCAGCAGTACGTGGCCGGGCTTCTTGCGTGCAAAAGTGACGGTGCAGGCGGCCGGCGCGGCGCCCAAGTCGGCTCCGCTGTCGCCCATCACGCCGCTCGGGACGTCGATTGCGAGCAGCGGCAGGGAGCGCTCACTGGCGGCGCGCAGCGTGGCGAGCACGACCGGTTCCAAGGGTCCGCGCAGGCCGGACCCGAACACGGCATCGACGACCACGCCGGCGTCCTCGAGCACCGCCGGAGCGAGCTCTTCGATGCCGCCCTTCCAGGCGTCGGCGTAGGTCCGGGCGTCGCCGCGCAGACGGTCCTTTCGTCCAAGCAACGCAACCCGCACCGGCCAACCCGATGCGGCCAGCACGGCGGCGGCGACAAACCCGTCGCCACCGTTGTTGCCGGGACCGCACAACACCGTGACGGGCCGCGGCGACCAGCGCCGCATCACCTCGTTCGCGACCGCGTTACCGGCGTTTTGCATCAGCGCCGCGCCGGGCGTCCCGGCTGCGATGGCCGCGCGGTCGGCCTCATTCATTTGCGCGACGCTGAGCAGCGCGAAATCACTCGCCGGCCGCGCGGCCAAGCTCATGCGAGCGCGCCCGCAATGGCGCCGACCAAGCTAGTGCCGGCCAAGCTCGCACCGGCCAAGCTCGGGGCGGTCATCGCGGCCGGGCTCATGCGAGCGCGCCTGCAAGCGTGCCGACCAAGCTCGTGACCGCCATCGCGAGCGCGCTCCAAATGGCGACGCGCAGCGCGCCGATGCGAGCGTCGGCCCCGCCGACCCGCGCGGACCAGCCCCCGAGGAACAACAGACAGAGCAGCGACACGCCCACGATGCAGGTGATCCGAAAGCGCTGCGGCGCCCATGCCGCCACCAACAGGGGTAGCACCGCACCTGCCGAAAAACTGGCCGCCGAGGTCAACGCGGCTTGCACGGGCCGTGCCCGCGATGCCGCGGACAAGCCCAACTCATCGCGCGCATGCGAACCCAAGGCGTCATGCGCCATCAGTTGTTGGGCCACCTGCCCGGCGAGCTGCGGATCGAGCCCGCGGTGCACGTAGATCTCCGTGAGTTCGCGCCGCTCGCCGGCATAATCGAGTTCGAGTTCGGCGCGCTCCTGCGCGAGCGCCGCTGATTCGGTGTCGGCCTGGGCATGGACCGAGACGTATTCACCCGTTGCCATGGACATTGCACCCGCGACCAATGCCGCTGTGCCGCTCAGCAACAGGTTCGCCTGCGAGACGTGCGCCGCCGCGACGCCCAGTATCAAGCTCGAGGTCGAGACGATGCCGTCGTTCGCGCCCAAAACACTGGCGCGTAGCCAGCCGGCTCCGCCCAGTTTGTGGCGTTCGTGACTGCGTGGACGCATGGTGCCCTGTATATATCAACAGCGGCGAACAGCGGCGCCGCAAAATACGTTGAGCCTAGGATCTGCCGGTCTTGGGGCCGATAAAGTACCAAAGAATGAATCCGAGCACGGGCAGGAGGAGGATGATGACCGTCCACAGCACTTTTCGGCCGGTATCGGCGCCGCTTTGCAGGACATTGACGATCGCCCACACATCGGCGATCAGGACGATCACCCCGAACAAGCCTGGATATTGCATTCCTCTAAACTACACGACAATCATCCCGCATCCAAATGGCCAATCTGTACCACGAAACCGCGGAACCGGCGCTCACCTTGCCCACCCTCGAGGCTGACCGGCGCGCCGACGTCGCCGTCGTCGGGGCGGGGTTCACCGGCCTGTCGGCTGCGTTGGCGCTCGCCGAAGGCGGGGCGGAAGTCGCCGTGCTGGAGGCCCATGAGCCGGGGTGGGGCGCGTCGGGGCGCAACGGCGGCCAGGTGAACCCGGGGCTCAAACTCGATCCCGACGTCGTCGAGCGCCAGCATGGCTCGGATCTCGGCGCCCGCATGAATGCGCTCTCGGGCGGGGCGCCGGCGGCCGTTTTCGATCTCATCGCGCGTCATGCCATCCGCTGCGAGGCGCGAAGAAACGGCACCTTGCGCGCCGCGACCCGCACCGGGCAGCTTCAAGCCATTCGCTCCACCGTCGACCAATGGGCACGGCGCGGCGCGCCGGTGGAGTTTCTCGGGCAGTCCGCGATTGCCGAGGTCACGGGCACGACTCGCTACCGCGCGGCGATGCGCGATCGGCGTGGCGGGGACCTGAATCCCTTGAGTTTCGCCCGCGGACTGGCACGCGCGGCGCTCAAGGCCGGCGCTGCGGTTTTTGCCGGGACGCGCGCGCTGGCGCTCGAGCCCGAGGGCAGCGCATGGCGGGTGCGCTGCGCGTCCGGCAGCTGCCGCGCACGCCACGTCGTGCTCGCGACCAACGGCTACACCGATGACCTGTGGCCCGGTTTACGCCGCACGGTGGTGCCCGTGTTCGGCGCCATGGCGGCGAGCGCCCGGCTGCCGGAGGACATCGCCCGGCAGGTGATGCCGAGCCGTTGTGTGCTCTACGAAACCGGACCGGTGACCGTCTACTACCGGGTGGACGGCGGTCAGCGGCTGCTGATCGGCGGACGGGGTCCGATGCGCGAGATATCCTCGATCGATGCCATACCCCATTTGATCGACTACGCTCGCAGGCTCTGGCCGAGCCTCGCCGGCATCGAGTGGACTCATGCCTGGGGCGGCCGACTCGCCATGACTGCCGATCAGTATCCGCACATTCACGAACCTGCGGGCGGCGTTATCGCCTGCCTCGGCTACAACGGACGGGGTGTCGCCATGGGCACGGTCTTGGGAAGGCAAGTGGCACGCAGAATCCTTGACCCCGGTGCCGTGCTCGACATGCCGATCACGTCGATGCGCACCATCGCGTTTCACGGCTTGTGGCCGATGGCAGTGCGGGCCGTGGTCGCGCGCGGCCGAATCGCCGATCTCCTCGGGGTCGCATGATGGGTGCTTCCGATCCGACCGGATCGATCGAGACCGCCCTTGCGCACGCGAGCCGGTTGCTTGAAAACGCGCCTGCCCTGGCGGCCGAGCAATCCGCCGAAATTCTCAAAGTGGCGCCCAACCACCCGATGGCCATGCTGTTGCTCGCGATGGCGCGGCGCCGGACGGGAGACACGGCCGGCGCGCTGCAGGTACTGGACCTGCTGACGGAGGCTCAGCCGAGTTGGGCGGCCGCGCATTACGAGCACGGCTTGGCGTTGGGTGACGCTCGGCAGCCCGATGCTGCGCTCGCCGCCTTGCAACGCTGTGTGGCGCTCAAGCCGAACATGCCCGATGCCTGGCGCGCGATCGGCGATCATCTGACGGTGAAGGGCGATGCGGCCGGCGCCGATGCCGCCTATGCGCGCCACATCAAGGCGTCGACCCAGGATCCGCGGCTGCTCATCGCCGCCTCGGCGCTCATCGACGGGAGGATTGCCGAGGCGGAGCATCTCTTGCGCGCGCACCTCAAGGTGCATCCCACGGACGTGGTGGCACTGCGTATGTTGGCGGAGGTGGCGGCGCGCCTGGGGCGCAACGCCAGCGCCGAAGTCTTGCTGGAGCGATGCTTGGAATTGGCCCCAAGTTTCGCTCCCGCGCGGCATCAGTATGCCATCGTGCTGCAGCGGCAGAATAAGGCGGCAGCCGCCTTGCGGCAGATTCATCAACTTGAAAAATTGGATCCCTACAACTCGGCTTACCGGAATCTGAAGGCCGTGACGCTGGTCAAGATCGGGGAATACCGCGAATCCATCGAGATTTATGCTGAAGTGCTCAAGGCGCATCCCGAGAATCCGCGGATTTGGCTGAATTACGGGCATGCGCTCGCGACGGCGGGCCGCGAAACGGATTGCGAACAGGCGTATCGACGCAGCATTCGAGAGGCGCCCGATCTCGGTGAGGCCTACTGGAGCCTCGCCAATCTCAAGACCTTTCGCTTCACGCTCGAGGACAAGAGCGCCATGCGCGCGCAGCTCGCGCGCGAGGATTTGACCGACGAGGCGCGCCTGCACTTCGATTTCGCGTTGGGCAAGGCACTCGAGGACGACGCTTGCTATGCAGAGTCCTTCGAGCACTACGCGCGCGCCAACCGGTTGAAGCGCAAACGCGTCAACTACGACCCCGGGGAAATGTCGGAGTTCGTGCGGCGGTCGAAGGAACTGTTCAGCGCCGAATTCTTCGGCTCGCGCGCGGGTTTCGGCGCGTCCGAGGCCGACTCGATCTTCATTCTGGGACTGCCGCGGGCCGGATCCACCTTGATCGAGCAGATTCTGGCCAGCCATTCACAGGTGGAAGGCACGATGGAATTGCCGGACGTCCTGATGATCTCGGGGACGCTCGCAGGCCAAAAGGGGCCTTCCGACGCGCCCCGCTATCCCACGGTGCTTGCCGACCTCGACGCCGAGACCTGCCGCGCACTGGGACGGCAGTACCTCGATCAGACTCGAATTCAGCGCAAGACGCCGAAGCCGTTCTTCATCGACAAGATGCCGAACAATTTCCTGCACATCGGCTTGATCCGGCTGGTGTTGCCGAACGCCAAGATCATCGACGCCCGCCGGCATCCCATGGCCGGCTGCTTCTCCTGCTTCAAGCAGCTGTTCGCGGAAGGGCATCGCTACAGCTACAGCCTCGACGAGCTAGGCCGGTACTACCGTGATTACGTCGACCTGATGGCGCACTTCGACCGGGTGATGCCGGGCAAGATTCACCGGATAGTGTACGAGAAGATCATCGACGATACCGAAGCCGAGGTCAGGCGCTTGTTGGCCTACTGTGGATTGGAGTTCGAGGACGGTTGCCTGCGATTCTACGAAAACGACCGTCCGGTGCGGACGCCGAGCGCCCAGCAGGTCCGGAAGCCCATCTATCGCGAGGGGGTCGAGCACTGGCGTCATTACGAGGAATGGCTACAACCGCTCAAGGACTCGTTGGGGGAGGTGCTTCGCACCTACGCCGACACCTCGGGATCGTAAAGACTTTCGCGCTTCCTCATTCGTGGCGCATTCGCCACAGTGGATACTTTCAATGAGATCGCGCTTTCAATTTTGCTGCGGCGTAGGATAAGCTCCGCGCGGGGGGGATGGTGTCATACAAAACGAGGGGACCCATCGATGACTCGAAGCCGGAAGCGAAAACTTGCCCGTAATCGCGCGAAATGGGCCGGCGTGCCGCTGGCATCCGCACTCATCGCCGGCGGCGGCACCGCGCATGCGGCGGACGCCGCTGACACCTCCAGCAGCACCCTCGAGGAAGTCGTTGTAACGGCGCAAAAGCGGTCGGAAGACCTGCAAAAGGTTCCGATCAGCTTGCAGGTGTTGAACTCGGAAACACTCGAGCAGCATCAAGTCAGCAATTTCGACGATTACGCGAAGCTTCTGCCGAGCGTGAGCTTTCAATCGTACGGGCCCGGCCAAACCCAGCTGTTCTTCCGAGGCATCGCGAGCGGCGAGGACGGTCTGCACGCGGGGTCCCTGCCGGCGACCGGCGTCTACCTGGACGAGATTCCGGTCACCACCATCGGCAGCGCGCTCGACGTGCATGTGTACGATATCGCGCGCGTCGAGGCGCTGGCCGGACCGCAGGGCACGCTGTACGGCGCGAGCTCGCTGTCGGGAACCTTGCGCATCATCACCAACAAACCGGACCCCAGCGCCTTCTCCGGCGCCTATGACCTCAAGGCCGACAAGTACGGCCGCGGCAACGGCGGCGGCGAATTCGAAGGCTACGTCAATGTTCCGCTGGCCGACAACTTGGCGGTGCGCTTGGTGGGTTACTACGAGCACCAGGGCGGCTACATCAACAACGTCCTGGGCTCGAATACCTATCAGCTCGGCGTGCCCTATGCGACTCCACCGATCCCCGACACGCCGCTGACGGTCAGCAACGCCAACGTCGCCGCGCAACGCTACAACCCGGTGGATACCTACGGCGGTCGCGGGGCCCTGAAATTCGACCTCAATGACAATTGGACCATCACCCCGCAGGTGCTGGTGCAGGATCAGCGGGCGGACGGTGCTTTCACTTACGCTCCCAACAAGGGCTACCTGAACATCACGCAGTTCGTTGACGGTCTCAACGAGGACAAATGGTACCAATCGGCGCTGGCGGTGGAGGGCAAGGTCTCGAACTTCGACATTCTCTATTCCGGCGGATGGTTCGAACGCAGCGTCCACAACATCGTCGACTACTCGGATTATACTGTGGGCTACGACGCCGAGGCGCAAACGCCCGGGCACTCGTTCAACGATGTCCGTTACGTGAATTGCAAGACCGGTACGCCGGGCAACGATTGCGACGGCGCGGGCGGCACGCTGGTCAACCCCACGCAGTACGTCGACAATCACGACAAGTACACCAAGATGAGCCATGAGCTGCGTGTCACGTCGCCCGCCGATTTTCGATTCCGCGGCACCGCGGGACTGTTTTATCAGCGGCAGACGGACAATATCCGGGCGGCATACTCGGTCAACGACCTGCCCGCGTACTATTCGGTGGACGGCTCGCCCAACACGGTTTACCTGTCGCAGCAGACTCGCGTGGACCGCGATTACGCAGTGTTTACCGACCTGACCTTCGATGTCACCGACCAATTCAAGATCAGCGCCGGCATTCGAAGATTCTGGGTCAACAATACGCTGTATGGGTTCTTCGGCTTCAACGACATACTCAGTCAGGGTGCGCCGCCCACGAATGGCGAGGCAGTGTGCAACCCGCCGGTCAGCGCGGCGACCATCATTCCGGGCTACTGGCCGTGCGTGAACACGAACAAGAAAGTGGTCGAGAACGGCGAGACGCACAAGATCAACCTGACCTACCAGATCGATCCGGATCGCATGGTGTACTTCACCTACTCGACCGGTTTCCGGCCGGGCGGCAACAATCGCATCCCGATCGTCGGACCGTATGACGCGGATACGCTCACCAATCTCGAACTTGGGTGGAAGACGGCATGGTTCGATCACCGGCTGCGCACCAATGGGGCGGTGTTCTTCGAGCGGTGGAAGGACATGCAATTGTCGGTGTTCGGCGCGAACGGCATCACCAGCATCGTGAACGCCGCCAACGCGCAGGTGAAGGGTATCGAGTCCGACGTGAGCTGGCTGGTCGTCGAGAATCTGACGCTGTCGGCTTCCGGAACCTATGTCAACGCGCGGACCACCAACGCGTATTGCGACCTCAATACCACCACCCAGCAGATCACCCACGATTGCGCCGACCCGGAGGCCCCCTCGGGGACGCCGCTACCCGTGACGCCGAAATTGAAGGTGAACGGCACAGCGCGCTACAAATTCGACGTTGCCGATTACCAGAGCTTCATCCAAGGTGCGATCATCCACCAAAGCTCCGCCACGTCGGCGCTGCAAACCTACCAGGAAAGCTTGCTGGGAAATGTTCCGCATTTCACCACCTTCGATTTCTCGGCAGGCACCGGGATGAACAACTGGAAGGTCGAGGCGTACGTCGAGAATGCGTTCGGCAAGCAAGGCCAGTTGGCGCGGGTCACGGAATGCGAATCCGCCGCGATCTGCTACGCCGACTACCACGTCTATCCGATCAAGCCAATGAACTTCGGGATCAAATTCGGCCAGAAATTCTGACGTTTACTCGAGGCGGCGGCGCGAGGAATTGCGCCGCCGCCCGAGGTTTCGCGGCCCCCCAGTCAGGTTTGCGCCGCGACGTGAGCCCGGCGGCACTGCGGGCGCACAGCCAGCCCTGCGCGCGCGTCATGGTCGCCGGCCAGCGGCCGCGCCGGTCAATCGCGCCGCGACGCCTAAGTCGCCGGCCACGTCGATCAATTGTCGGTGTAGAACTGCCGCAGCCGGTGCAGGTTGATGATGACGTCGTAGTGCTGATCGACGGGCAGCGTCGGACCCGACGAGAATTCGTAGCGCGAGTCGAGGTTCGCAGTCTCCGGATGCAGGTCGTGCATCGCGCGCTTGAACATCTCCTTCGGCACCCATTCCGAGTTCGACGACAGCGAGCCGAATTCGTCGTGGTAAATGGTCGCGGTGGAGATATCCGCCGGGGTCGACGCGATCGCGAATATTCGCGGACGTTTGGCGTCCAACCGCACATGCTTCGCGCCCGACAGCACCAGCTGCCACTCATTGCCCTGCGGCACCGCTATCAGCGCATACACATGATGCTGGGCACTGCACAGCGCCACACCCAGCACGAGTGCGGCCAGCAGGCGGCGGCTGCTCGGGCGCCAGCTGTTGGTCAGCGCGCGCACTGAAGCGACCAGGAAACACAACAGCACCGCGGTCATCGCCAGGATGGTGCGGTAAGTGGCATAGCGTTCCGAGGCGATCAGGCTCACCGCGCAGGCGAACACCGGCAGGCCGCACAGAGCCGCGAGCCACAGCACACCGCGCGCACGTCCGTAACGGCGCCACTCGAGATAGGCGCCTGCCAACAGGATCGCGCCCGTCAGGGTCGCGCAGGCGAAGTACAGGCCATGCTCGCGATGGTTGTTGTCGTTGAGCACGAACAGACTCAGTGCATTCGGCAGCGATTCCTGCAGAAACCATGCGATCTTGTCGAACCAGTGATGCTCGAACGCGATCCGCCCGGATTTGACGAATACGCCCGCCGCGTACAGCGCGCACATCACGCCGTAGGCGGCGCCGAGCGCACCGACCACGAAGCCGAGATGGATGCCCGCCCAACGCGCGCTCTGCGCGAGGCTCCGATGACGCTGCGCGATCAACGCCCCCGCCAGCGGCACCACGTAGAAGAGCGCGCTCGGCTGATAGATGAGGGCACCGACCAGCATCAGCCCGGTGGCCACCAGCCACTGTCCGACGGCGCGGGCCGTGCCGCCGCTCAGACCCAACGTCAGCGCTCCGTCGACCGTAAAAAACGCGGCTACGGCGAGCAGCGCAGTGGCGGCATACGGCCAGCCCACGGCCCAGCCTGCGATCACCTGCGCGGACGGGATCAACGCGAGCAGCAGTGCGAAGCACAGACTGGAGTTGAAAGACCAGCCGAGCGCGCGCAGGCCGCGGAAACTCACCAGCGACAGCGCCCCCAGCAACAGGGTGGCGGCGAAGCGCATCCACTGCAGATCTTGAACCGTCGCCGTCTGACCGTAGGTGGCTTGCAGCAGCCAGCCGTAGATCGGACGCGCGTGCGAGGCGCAAAATTTGATGACGGTGGCAGGCTCCTCGTGAGCCTCGCGCAAATTCGAGTAGTCGTCCCGCAAGCCAAAGTCGTGGAACGTCGCCGGCCAATACGCGACCAGCGGCACGAGAAACAGCAGCGCTGTGAGCAGGCCGGCGCGCAGTCCCAGGCGGCTGCGGCGATCGACGAAGGGATACGCGACGGGAACGGCAATTGAGGCTTTGGTGATGTCTTCGCGAGTGGACATATTCCTTCCGACACCCCTTGCTGCAATGCACTATCTCCCTGCCGCCCGCATGCTGGAAATGGATGAATGGAAACCGCGCGGGGGAGACGTTGTTAGGTTGCCGGATTCTAGCCGCAGGACGCGCCAAAAATCCGGTAAGAAGCCGCAGTAAACACGTTAAATATCTGTTAACCGCCTGAATAGGCGCTGAGTTGGACGCGCGTTTTCACCGCGGCGTCGAGGCTCGCGGATTTTCGGCGTGGCGACGAGGATCACGGAGTTTTACCGCGGCGCTTGCGGTTTCTAGATGCAAGTCCGCGCGTTGCGGCCGCGCGCGCGCTAGGATTTTATCGAAGGACGGACTCATGGTGCACAAGTCGGTATTGATCTTGGGGGTGCTGACGGTGCTGATAGCGTCCGTCGCCTCTGCGAGTCCGCGCATCTACTTCTACGCCGACGCGGACGGCGTGCGCCATTACACCGACGTACCGGACGACAACCGCTACCGCCGGCTGGTCCTGTCGCCGCACGACAGGACCGCGAGCGGCGACCGTTACGATGCCGGTCTGCTGGCGAGAGCCGGCCAATACGATTCGATCATCGAGAATGCCGCGGCCGCGACGGCCGTGGAACCGAACTTGCTGCGGGCGGTGATCGTCGTCGAATCGGGATTCAATTCGCGCGCCGTCTCGAAACGCGGCGCGGTGGGTTTGATGCAATTGATGCCGGCCACGGCGGCGCGATTCGGCGTGTCGAATCCGTATGAACCGCGCGACAACGTCAACGGCGGCGCTCGCTACCTGAAATTTCTTCTCGGCCGTTTTCAGAACGTCAATCTCGCGCTCGCCGCCTACAATGCCGGTGAAGACGCGGTGGACCGTAATGGCGGGCAGATTCCGAACTTTTCCGAGACGCTGGCCTATGTGCCGCGCGTGCTCAAGTTCTACCGCATGCTCGGCGAGTCCGCCACCTCGCGGCGCCCGCTCCTGGCCGAGAGTCACGTCGACTAGGCACTTCGCCGTCGTCGCACGGCTCGCCGTTCACCGCGAATCAAGCCGGTGATCTCCGCCTTCGTCGCATGGCGCGCCATTCACCGCCAGCCACGCCGGCTCCGCCTTCGTCGCATGGCGCTATTGGCCGCCACCGCGGGGCAACTCTCCGCCTTCGTCGCGGCGCACCTGAATGTTTGGCAAGCGGGTCTTTGGAAATGTGCCGTATGGGCGCCCGTGTCGGAGGCTCAGGGCCGCTTCGCGAGCAGGTCGCGAATTTCCTCGAGGAGCAGCTCCGACCTTGGGGGTGCCGCCGGTTCCGCGGCGGGGGCCGGGGGCGGTTGCTTGAGCTTGTTGATGCCCTTGATCACGAAGAACAGCACCAGCGCGATGATCAGGAAATCAAAAATCGTCTGGGCGAAGGCGCCATACTTGATCAGCACCTCCTTGCCCGTGGGGTCCTTGCCGAGACTGATCGCCATGTCCGAGAAATTCACGTCGCCCATCACCTTGCCGAGGGGCGGCATGAAAATATCGCCGACCAGCGATGAGACGATCTTGCCGAACGCCGCGCCGATGATGACGCCGACCGCCAGGTCGACGACATTGCCCTTCATGGCGAACTCTTTGAATTCTGCAGCTAATCCCACCGACGTCTCCTTTTGACGAGTGCTCGATCATCCTCGAGGACTCCCCGTGCTCTTACGGTGTTGCATGGTACTTAAGCGCATGTGCCAGCGGCAAGTGATGTTCGCTCCGCTGTCTGCATCCGGGCAGTACGGTCAAATCGGAGTTCGCGCGCCGGCCTCGCATTGCTTCAATGCAGACAGATTGCGGGAAGACGATTAGCATCGCTCGACCGTCGACGGATGGGACGCCGACGAATTGTCATTTTCAAAAGGCAAAGTCGCTCTCTTAGGATCCATCATGCCGATAGACGAACATCAGCCGACCTCGCGTGGCCGCGCCTTCCTGTGGGGAGGCCTCGGACTCGGAGTGCTGTTTTTGGCGGCGGTCTGGAGCGGCGGTTTCGGCCTGCGCGCCGGCAAGAACGCGCCGCAGGCGACGGAATTGATGGTGCGCAAGGGCGACAAGATCATCGTCCCCGAGGGCTCGGCTCTGCGCGAGCGATTGCAGGTGGCGCCGGCGATCGCGAGGCCCACCGGCGCGCAACTGCTGTTCCCCGGAATGGTCGAATCGGACCCGACCCGGACCGCCGCCGTGCTGACGCCGTTGAGCGGCAGGGTGGTGGCGCTCAAGGTCGCGTTGGGCGACCGCGTCACCCAGGGTCAGGCGCTGGCGATCATCGATTCGCCCGATCTGGATCAAGCTTTCGACGATGACGACAAGGCCGCGGATACCCTGCGGCTCACCGAGAAGAATCTGTCGCGGCAGGAGGCGCAGAACAAGCTGGGTGTCGCCTCGGACCGCGATCTGGACCAGGCCCGCAGCGACCACGCCCAGGCACTGGCCGAGTTCAACAGGACGCGCGCGCGCCTGAAAGCTTTGGGCGTGGCGGGCGCCGGCGGAGCATCGCCGCGTCAACTGACCGTGACCGCACCCGTGGCCGGTAGCGTGACGGCAGTGTCGGTGACGCCGGGCAACATGATCAACGATCCGACGCAACCCTTGATGAGCGTCGCGGATTTGAGCACGGTGTGGGTCACGGCACTGGTGGCCGAAAAGGACGTGGCCGCGGTGTCCAAGAATCAGGATGCCGACATCGGGCTGGTGGCGTATCCGGGTCGCGTGCTGCATGGAAAGGTGTCGTTCGTGTCCGACGTGATCGAGCCGGATTCCCGCCGCAACAAGATTCATGTCACGCTCGCCAATCCGGACTACGCCCTCAAACCCAACATGTTTGCGAGCGTCACGGTGCGGGGTGCGGCACAGCCTGAAGTGGTGGTGCCGAGTTCGGCGCTGCTGATGAACAACGACAGAACCAGCGTGTTCATCGCCACCGCGCCGTGGACCTTCGAGCGGCGCAACGTGGAGACCGAATTGCAGGAGGGGCCGTCGGTCGCCATCCGCTCGGGTCTCGCGGCCGGCGAGCAAGTGGTCGTCAAAGGCGGAATCCTGCTGAATGATTGACCAATTCGTCGGCTTCTGCCTGCACCGCCGCATTGCGGTGTTCATTCTGGCGGGATTGCTGGCCGCATACGGCGTCTATGCCTGGGAAACCCTCTCGGTGGAGGCCTACCCGGAGTTGGGCGACGTCGCCGCGCAGGTCACCACGCAAATGCCCGGACTCGCCGCGGAGGAAGTCGAACAGCTGATCACGGTACCGTTGGAGCGCGCCATCAACGGCACGCCGGGACTGCTGCTGATGCGCTCCACCAGCACCTTCGGACTATCGCTGATCACGGTGTTGTTCCGCGACGGCTATGAGGATTACTGGGCGCGGCAGCGCCTGACCGAGCGCATGAATCAGGCGGTGCTGCCGGCCGGAGCCACACCCTCGCTCGATCCCGTCGCCGGCCCCGGCGGTGAAATCTACCGCTATACGCTCGAGTCCGACGTCAAGAACCTGCAGGAGCTGTCCGAGATCCAGCGCTGGATCGTGATACCGGCGCTCAAATCCGTTCCGGGCGTGGTCGATGACACGAATTTCGGCGGCTTTACCACGGAGTACCAGCTCGATCTGGAACCCTCGCAGCTGCAGCGCCATGGTCTTGGCATCACCGACGTCATCAATGCCATCAACAACAACAATGGCAATGCGGGCGGCGGCCGGGTTTCGCGGGGTGACCAGAGCTATGTGATCCGCGGCGTCGGACTGATCCGCGATCTACGTGACCTCGGCGCCATCGTGGTGGCGCAGGTGAACGGAACCCCCGTCCTGGTGCGCGACCTCGGACGCACCACCCTCAGTCATCAGGAGCGCGAGGGCATCCTCGGCAAGGACCGCAATCCCGACACGATCGAAGGCATCGTACTGATGCTCAAGTATCAGAATCCATCGCAGACCTTGCGCGGCGTTCATGCCAAGGTGGCCGAGCTGAATGCCAAACTGGCCGGCGAAGGCGTTCGGATCGTCCCCTACAGCGATCGCGACGATCTGGTGCGTGCCACGATTCACAAGGTGGGCCAGACCATTCTCGAAGGCATCACCTTGGTATTCCTCATCTTGATCATATTCCTCGGCAGTCCGCGCAGCGCCTTCGTGGTCGCGGTGAGCATTCCGATGGCGCTGGTCTCGGTGTTCTCGCTGCTCGATCTCACGCACGTGTCGGCGAATCTGCTGTCGCTCGGCGCCATCGATTTCGGGATCCTGGTCGATGGCGCGATCGTGGTGACCGAGGCCGTGCTGCGGCGGCGCGAGGCCATGCCGAACGAGGAGCTGAGCGAAAGCGAATCCAGGGCCGCGACGCTGCAGGTGACGCGCCCCATCTTCTTCGCGAGCCTGATCATCATCACCGCCTATCTGCCGCTGTTCTCGTTCGAGCGGGCGGAGGCCAAGCTGTTCACCCCCATGGCCTACACCATGGGCTATGCGCTGTTCGGCGCCCTGTTGACCGCGTTGGCGCTGGTTCCGGGACTCGCGTACCTGGCATTCCGCAAACCGGGGCGCGTCTATCACAATCAGTGGCTGGAGCGATTGACGGTGTCATACGACCGGGTGCTCGCGGCGTGCATCGAGCAGCCGCCGATCATCTATGGCGTGGTGATCTTCACGCTGCTGGCCGTGGTCGGCCTGGGAGCCACGGTGGGACGGGATTTCCTGCCCGATCTCGACGAGGGGGCGCTCTGGCTGCAGGTGCAGATGCCGACGGGCCTGGCGTTGAACAAGGCGAGCGACATGGCGAGCGACCTGCGCCGCGCGATACTCAAGTATCCGGAAGTGTCCTACGTCGTCACGCAGACCGGACGCAACGACGACGGCACCGATCCTTGGACCATGTCGCACATCGAGGCGCCGGTGGGCCTCCGGCCGTACGACACGTGGCCGGCCGGCGAAACCAAGAAGCAATTCGTCGACCGTCTGGCGGCGCAACTCGCCAGGGATCTGCCCGGCTATGACATCGGCATCAGTCAACCGATCATCGACGGCGTCAACGACATGATCGGGGGCGCGCACAGTCCGCTGGTGGCGAAGATCTACGGCGATGATTTGGATCAGCTGCGCAGCGTCGGCGCGCAAATCGTCGAGGTGCTGTATTCGATCCAGGGGACCTCGAGCGCTTCGATCTTTCAGGAGCCGCCGATTCCGCAGATGGAGATCAAGCTGGATCGCGAAAAGGCCGCACGCTACGGCGTGAACATGAGCGACGTGCAGAACGTCATCCAGACCGGAGTCGGCCAGTCGCCGGTGTCGACCGTGTACGTCGGCGAGCGCACCTATCCGCTGACGGTGCGCTTCACCGAGGAGTCGCGCGGCACGCCCGAGGCGCTCGGCAATCTGTTCGTCAACACCGCAAGCGGCGCGCAAATTCCGCTGTCGCAGCTGGCCGAGATTCGCGTGAAATCCGGCGAGAGCACGGTGACGCGCGAAAACGGCCAGCGCAATCTGACGATCCGCATCGACAACCGCGACCGGGACCTCACCTCCTATCTGGCGGAGGCGCAGGCCAAGATCGCCGCGCGGGTGCAGTTCGACCACGGCAAGATCCGCCTCGAGTGGGGAGGCCAGTTCGAGAATCAGCGGCGCGCCGAAGCGCGATTGCTGGTGATACTCGGCCTGGTGATGGGCATGATGCTGATCTTTCTGACCGTGGGAATCAAGTCGCTGAGACAGGCGCTTTTGATCCTCGGGGTGGTGCCGCTCGCCACGCTGGGCGGACTGATCTCGCTGCATTTGACGGGCCAGAACCTCAATGTCGCGAGCGGCGTCGGCTTCATCGCGCTGTTCGGCGTCGCGGTGCAAAACGGCATCATCATGGTGTCGAACCTCAATCGCATGAGAAAATCCGGGCTCGACCTGCACGAGGCCATCATGAAGGGTGCGACCGAGCGCCTGCGGCCGGTGCTGATGACCGCCACCGTGGCGACCTTGGGGATGCTGCCGGCCGCCATTCACACCGGCGTCGGCAGCGACGTGCAACGCGGCATCGCCACGGTCGTCGTCGGGGGACTCGCGATTTCCACCATACTCACCTTGTTCGTCCTGCCGTCCATGTACCACGTCATCGAGCATTGGGCCGAGCGGCGTCACGGCCAACCCCGGTGGGGCCGCTGATGCCCTTGCGTCCCGCGGCCTGTGCGCTCGGGGTCATCGCGGCGCTGCTGTGCGCCTGCGCTGTCGGCCCGAATTTCAAGCGGCCGGCGGCGCCCGACGCGACCGGGTACGGCACCGGCGCCGAGCCCGGCGGTTCCGAGCCCGCCGGCCCCGAGCCGCTTGGTACCGATCAACGACTCGTTGCCGGGATGGACATTCCCGGCGAATGGTGGACCCTGTTCAAGTCCGCCAACCTGGACCGCCTGGTCGCGCAAGCTTTGAAGGCGAATCCCAACGTGGGCGCCGCGCAGGCGGCGCTGCGCCAGGCACACGAGTTGTACGTCGTCCAGCGCACGAGTTTCTTCCCCGTCATCCAAGGCAGCGTCGCCGGCGATCGTTCGGAGTTTCCGACCAACACGCTCACCAGTCCGACCGTGGCGTCGAGTTCCACGTACACGCTGTACACGGCTCAACTCACCCTGAGCTACGCGCCGGATGTGTTCGGGCTCAACCGGCGCCAGGTTGAAATGGCCAGGGCGCAATTCGAGAGCAGCCGCTTTCAGCTCGAAGCCGTGTATCTGACTTTGAGCAGCAACGTGGTGGTCACGGCGGTGCAGGAGGCCTCGCTGCGCGGCCAGATCGAGGCCACGACGCGGCTGCTGCAGTTGCAGCATCAGTTGACGGACACCGTGCAGCGGCAACGCACGCTCGGCACCGCCAGCGATCTGGATGTCCTCGCCCAGCAATCGGCCGAAGCGCAGACCGCCGAGACCCTGCCGCCGCTGCAGAAGCAGCTCGGCCAGTCGCGCGACGCGCTCACCGCGCTGCTCGGCCGTCTGCCGTCCGACGAGCCGGCCGAAACGTTCGATTTCGACGAACTTCAGTTGCCCGCGGAGCTTCCGGTGAGCGTGCCGTCGAAACTCATCGAACAGCGTCCGGATGTGCGGCAGGCCGAAGAGAACATGCATGCCGCATCGGCCGCCGCCGGCGTGGCGCTCGCCGACATGCTGCCGCAATTCGCGATCAACGCGGATCTCGGGTCGAGTGCGCTGACGTTGGGCCGGCTGTTCACGCCCTACACCGGTTTCTGGGACGCCGGGGTGTCGCTGACGCAAACCCTGTTCGACGCCGGGGCGCTGCTGCACAAGCGGCGTGCGGCGGACGCGGCCTTGGATCAGGCCGCCGCGCAATATCGTGCCGCGGTCATTCTCGCGTGCCAAAATGTGGCCGACACGCTGCGTGCCTTGCGGGCGGACGCCGATGCACTGCGCTCGAGCCGCGAGGCGGAAGTGGCAGCCAAGGCGACGTTCGATCTCGCGCAGCGTCAGCGCACGCTCGGCACGATCGGCTTGGTCGCGGTGCTGAACGCGGAGCAGGCCTATCGGCAAGCGGAAGCGACTCTGGTACAAGCCCAGGCCAACCGTTATTCCGATACGGCAGGCCTGTTCCAAGCGCTCGGCGGCGGTTGGTGGAATCGCAAGGGAGAGCCTCGCTATGAACAATTCAGTGCGTCGGGAAAATGACGGCGGAGCCGCAACGCTGTGGCTCAACCGACCGGAAAAATTGAACTCCCTCACCAAGGAGGTGTTTGAGGAACTGGACGCGCACGTCGAGGCGATAGCGCGCGAGACCAAGAGCGTGGGTGTCGTGATTCTGCGCGGTGCCGGCGAAAATTTCTCGGCGGGTTACGACATGCGCGAGGTGCTCGAGCACGTGCGCGCGCACGCCAAACCGCACTTTCACTCCGAGGTCATCCAGAAGATCGCCAATCTGCCGCAACCGGTGATCTGCGCAGTCCAAGGCCACTGTTCCACCGGCGCCTTGGAACTCGCGCTGGCCGGCGATCTGATCGTCGCCGCCGAGTCGGCGCGGTTCTCCGACGTCTATGCCCGCTGGGGACTGACGCCCGTCTGGGGCTTGAGCCTGCGCCTGCCGCACCGGATCGGCAGGGCCAAGGCGAGCGAGATGATGTTCAGCTGCCGCAGCTACACCGGTGCGCAGGCCGAAGCCATGCATCTGGCCAATTTCTGCTTCCCCAATGCGCGCTTCGAAACCGAACTCGCCGCGCTCACCGCCGACATCCTGGCGAACTCATGGTACGCAAACCAGGTGAACAAGCGGGCGCTGATCGAGATCGACGGGTTGAGCCTGCACGATGCCCATGGGCTCGAACTGTTCAAGAATGAGGGCTTGGCGCCGGACGCGGCGCAGCGCATCGCGAAATTCGTCGACCGCTAGGAGCAGGTCGACAGGCTCCTCACCCGCCTGTCATCGAGCACGACTATGGTGAGATCGGAGCGCGCCTCCCTACGGGCTGCTGATGCTTCATGCATGATGCAATCAGTCTGCACGGTCGTTCGCGAACATGCGGTCGATCGCGGTGAAATGCTTCCGCGCATACGCCAGCAGTTCAGGCTCGGTCGGATGATCGGCATTCTCGACCGCCACGATGGCGCGCCCCAGTGACGGGTGCTTGCTGCGCAGCCAGCCGGCGAATTCCTGTTTCGTCTGTGCGGGCCCGATCACCAGGATCTCGTGCACTCCCTCGAGCCCGTGCGCGACCTCGTCGAAGAACTCGTGATCCGCGGGCGCCTTGTGGCCGCCGTGCGGGCTCTTGCGGCTGTGCACCCGGTGATGCGCGTCGTGGGCATGGACGACCGTGTTGGTCTGACTCTCCGCGGTGAATTGCCAGGTGCTCGCCTTCTGATGATCGATCCACACGACGGCGTGAAAGTGCGACATGTTCATTTCCTTGTTTTCAGGCGGGGGTAGGGCCGATGCTTTATTGTAGTCGCTTGCGTGATTGTGTGCGCCTGCGTGCAGCGGTGCGCATCGACTGCGGGCAACGGCCCGTGTAGGTGTTTGTCCTATGCCCAATGTCTTGTCCATCAATGGCGGATCCTCGAGCGTTCGCTTCGCCATATTCGATCCGGAGCGGCCGCCGCGGCGGCTCCTCGGCGGGACATTGCAGCGGATCGGCACTCCAGGCACCCGCCTCGACGTCGAAGGCGAGAGCGAGGGCGAGGGCGAAGACGCCAAGCCAAGCCGCATCACGATGCCGTCTGACAGCCGCGATGCCGCCATCGATCGTCTCTTGGATTGGCTGGAACGGCAGCCGCTGTTTGCAACCCTCGGCGGCGCGGGGCATCGCGTGGTGCATGGGATGCAGAGGACGCAGCCCGAACTCGTGACCACAGCCTTGCTCGAGGACCTGAAGCGCATCATTCCGTTCGATCCGGAGCATTTGCCGCGCGAGATCGAACTCATCGAAAGGCTGCAATCGCGCCATCCGGCAATGCGGCAAGTGGCATGCTTCGACACCGCATTTCACGCGGGCATGCCGCCCGTCGCCACACAGTTGCCGATTCCGCGCCGCTACGCCGCCAAAGGCATTCGGCGCTACGGCTTCCACGGCCTGTCGTACACCTATTTGATGCAGGAACTGCGGCGCCTCGGTGATCCGGCCGCGAGCCATGGCCGCATCGTCCTGGCTCATTTGGGCAGCGGCGCCAGCCTCGCCGCGGTGCGGGATGGCCGCAGCATCGACACCAGCATGGGCTTCACGCCGTGCGCGGGATTGGTGATGGGGACCCGTTCCGGGGACCTGGACCCCGGGTTGATGAGCTATCTCGCCGGAGCGGAGGGCATGACGGCGGGGCAATTTCAGACCATGGTCAACCACGAGTCGGGCCTGCTCGGAGTGTCCGAGACCAGCGCCGACGTGCGGGACCTCCTCGATCGCGAGGACAGCGACCCTCGGGCGGCGCAGGCGCTGGCGTTGTTCTGCTACCAGGCCCGCAAGTGGATCGGGTCGTTCGCCGCCGCTCTCGGTGGCCTCGATACCCTGGTTTTCGCCGGCGGCATCGGCGAGAACGCCGCGCCGGTCAGACAGCGTATTTGCAAAGAGTTAAAGTTTCTCGGCATCGAAATCGATGACGACGCCAATCAGCGTCATACAGCGTGTATTTCGGCCCGGAGCAGCGCGGTGACGGTGCGCGTCATACACACCGATGAGGAATCCGTCATCGCCGGCGCGAGCATAGGAATTCTCGGGTTGCGATCCTCATAGTTGCGTTCATGCACGACCCGATCGCCCGTAACCAGGCTGTGTCCTTCATGTCGGAAAATCGCGCCGGTGTGAGGGATGCCCAATGCACGGTCGGCACCTCTCGTCCGTCCGGCTACGCGCCTAGTCCTACACGCCGTGATGCGGCCTGCCGACACGCGCTGCGGCGCGCCGCCTACGCAGCGGTTTCGGGTATGTCGATGATGATGAGCAAACATTCCGTTCCAAACCAAACATTCCAAGCATAAATTCTGCAAATTCTTCCCGAAGCCATCAATTGTCATCCACTCCAAGCAATTTCGACCGCACCCATCAGATCGCGGGTTCGCCGTTTCCGCGCGGCGCCAAATGGGACGGCAAGGGCGTCAATTTCTCCCTGTTCTCCGAGTCTTCGGATGCGGTGGAACTGTGCCTGTTCGACGCCGCGGGCAACGAGCAGCAGCGCATCCGGGTCCGCGAGCGCACGAGCGGCGCGTGGCACATTTATGTTCCCGATATCGGACCGGGCCAGATGTACGGCTACCGCGTGTACGGACCTTACGTGCCCGAAAGCGGCCAACGTTTCAATCCCAACAAGCTGCTGCTCGATCCGTATGCCAAGGCGATCGGCCGCGATCTGACCTGGGCCGACGAATTGTTCGGCTATCAACTCGGAGATCCGGCAATAGACCTGTCGTTCGATGACCGCGACAGCGCCCCGTTTGCGCCGCTCGGCATCGTCATCGATCCGTACTTCGATTGGAGCGGGGAGCGCAGGCCGTCGCATGCGGCGCACGAGAACATCTTCTACGAGGCCCACGTGCGCGGCATGACACAGCTGCACCCCGACATCCCGAGCCACCTGCGCGGCACGTACGCCGCCATGGCATCCGAGCCCATCATCAGGCACCTGCAGAGCCTGGGCGTGACGGCGCTCGAATTGATGCCGGTGCATTATTTCCTGCAGGATCGCCATCTCGTCGAGCGGGGATTGAGCAACTACTGGGGCTACAACACGCTGGGATTCTTCGCCCTGGAACCGCGCTACGCCTCGAATTCCCACGGTCCCGCCGATGTGATCCGGGAATTCAAGGAAATGGTCATGGGTCTGCACAACGCCGGCATCGAGGTGATCCTGGATGTCGTCTACAATCACACCGCCGAAGGCAATCACGCGGGTCCCACCCTGTCGTTCCGCGGCATCGACAATCTGGCGTACTACCGTACCGTTCCCGGCAATCCGCGCCACTACATGGATTTCACCGGCTGCGGCAACACGCTCAACATGGTGCACCCGCATTCGCTGCAATTGCTGATGGACAGCTTGCGCTACTGGGTGACCGAGATGCACGTCGATGGCTTTCGCTTCGATCTTGCCTCCGCGCTCGCCCGCGAGCTCACCGAAGTCGATCAGCTGGGCGCGTTCTTCGACACCATCTACCAGGACCCGACGCTCGCCCCGACCAAGCTGATCGCCGAACCCTGGGATCTCGGCGACGGTGGCTACCAGGTCGGGAACTTTCCCCTCGGTTGGATGGAGTGGAACGGCAAGTACCGCGATACGGTCCGCAAGTTCTGGAAGGGGGATATGGGCCTGCATTCGGAGATCGCGACGCGTCTCGCCGGCAGCGCCGATCTGTACGAGACGACCCGGCGCCCCCCGTCGGCCAGCGTCAATTTCGTCACCGCGCACGATGGCTTCACCCTGCAGGATCTGGTGAGTTACGAAACCAAGCACAACGAAGCCAACGGCGAAGCCAACCGCGACGGCAGCGATGACAACGGTTCCTGGAACTGCGGCGTCGAAGGTCCGACCGAGGATCCCGGCGTGATCGAATTGCGCGAGCGGCAGAAGCGAAATTTCTGGTGTTCGCTCATGTTCGCGCAGGGCTCGCCCATGATTTCCGGCGGCGACGAGCTGAGCCGCACCCAGAGCGGCAACAACAACGGCTACTGCCAGGATTCCGAGCTGTCGTGGCATCACTGGGATTTGGACGAAACCCGCGGGAATTTCCTGGAATTCGCGCAGCGGGTGATCCGCTACCGCAAGCGGCATCCGAATTTTCACCGCTATGCGTTCTTCGACAACGATCCCGAAGCGATCCACCCGGACAGGAACATCGTGTGGTTCAGGGCGGACGGCAAGCGCATGGTGGCGAAGGACTGGGAAGACGGCGGCTGGATGCGCACGCTCGGCATGTACATGAACGGCAGGGCGCCGGAGATTCGCGACAGCAACGGACGATGCGCCGAGGATGCCGACTTCCTGTTGCTGCTCAACGCCTATCACGAACCGGTGTCGTTCCGGATTTCGCATGAGCTGTACCCGTCCGGGTGGAAGGTGGCGTTCGACACCGCGCGCCCCGCGCTGCCGGTCGAACAGGAGGCAGTCAGGCGCAACCGATTGGTGAGTCTGTCGGCGCGTTCCTTCGTGGTCCTGAGCCATGAGCGGTAACTGGCGCGCCTGCTATCGTCTGCAGCTGCACGCCGGGTTCCCCTTGAGCCGGGCGCAAGAGGTGCTGCCCTACCTCGCACAATTGGGCATCAGCCATGTGTATCTGTCGCCCTGCCTGCAGGCGGTGCCCGGCAGCCAGCATGGCTACGATGTCGCGGATCCCGCCCGCGTCAGCCAGGATCTCGGCGGCGAGCCCGCATGGGACGCCTTCGTACAGGCCGCGCGCGAGCAATCCTTGAAAATCCTGCTCGACATCGTGCCGAATCACATGTCCGCCTCGGAGCACAACCCATGGTGGGAAAGCGTGCTGACGCACGGCCCGTTCAGCGAATTCGCGGGCTACTTCGATTTCAGAAACAGCCCCGACCGGCCTTTCCGCGTGCACTTGAGTTCGCTGGCGCAGCCGTTCGGCGCGGCGCTCCTCGCGGGCGAACTCACGCTCGAGGTCGTGTGCGGACGGGTGCGACTGCGTCATTACGACAATACCTGGCCGCTGAGTCCGTCTTCGTGGGGTGCGCTCTTGTCCGGCGCCGAGGCAAGCGGCTCCGGGGCGCGCGGTGTGGATGCACAGGGCGAGGAGGCGTTCGCAGAACTCGAACGGCTGCAGGACGTGCCGCGGCCCGACGAGCGGCAGCGGGCCGCCTACGCGCGGCATGCGGCGCGGGCGGAGCAATCGCTCGCCGAAGCCTTCGCCCGCGGCCGGCTGCAGGAGGCGGTGAGCCGCACCGCGGCCGACAAGGAGTTGATGGTCGCGGTGCTGCGCCGCCAGTTCTACGTGCTGCACGGCTGGAGGCTCGGCGGCGAACTCGGCAATTACCGGCGATTCTTCGATGTCGACACTTTGAGCGCGATCCGCACGGAAGTGCCGGCGGTTTTCAACGCGTCGCATGCGCGAATCGAGGCAATGATCGCGCGTGACGAGATCGACGGACTGCGGGTCGACCATCCGGACGGTTTGCGCGAGCCGTTGGAGTACTTCAAGCGCTTGCGGGAGTTGCTGCCGCGGGGCCGCATCTACGTCGAAAAGATCCTGGAGAACGACGAACGCTTGAAGGACGACTGGCCGATAGACGGCACCGTGGGCTACGAGTTCCTGGCCAAGGTCAACCGGCTGTGGATGGACGATCAACGCGCCGACGCGCTCACCGCGACCTACTTCGACTTCACCGGGCATTCGGTCAACCTGGCCAAACTGGTGCGCGAGAAGAAGCGTGCCATCATCGAGTCGGCGTTCGCCGCCGAGCACGACCGGTTGACCGCAGCGGCGCTCGAGATCGCTCGCGCCGACTGGCGCACCCGGGACCTGAGTCCGCGCCAACTGCGCGAGGCGCTGGCGCGCCTGATCGTGGCGCTGCCGATCTACCGGACCTACCGCACGCTCAACACCTTGCACGACGACGACCGGCGCGCACTGACCGAGGCCGTGCAAAATGCGCGCCTCGGCTCGCCCGAGATCGACGCCGCCGTGTTCGATTTTCTGGCGGCCCTGTTCGGCCGATCGCGGCTCAGCGAAGCCGAAGCGGATTTTGTCGCCACGTGGCAGCAACTGACGCCGGCGGTGATGGCAAAGGGAGTCGAGGACACCACGTTCTACTGCTTCGACCGGCTCGTGTCCTGCAACGAGGTGGGCGCCCAGGCATCGCTGATCGGAATTTCGGCTGACAAGTTCCACGAGTTCTGCCACTCCTTGAGCGAGCGGTGGCCGAACAACATGCTCGCGACCTCGACGCACGACAACAAGCGCAGCGAGGATGTGCGCGCGCGCATATCGCTGCTCTCGGAAATTCCCGACCGCTGGGCCGAAGCGCTGCATCAATGGTCGAAGCTGAACGCTCCCGCCTGGCAGAAT
>Ga0209611_10003573_pt1 | contig 26877 bp, 16 predicted proteins | sample S1TSphgellanicum_3_FD_187693 | JGI IMG/M metagenome (GOLD analysis project Ga0209611, IMG submission 187693) | Host-associated microbial communities from peat moss isolated from Minnesota, USA - S1T2_Fc - Sphagnum magellanicum MG (SPAdes) (version 2) | ecosystem: Host-associated > Plants > Peat...
CTAGGTTAGGGTTAAGTGGCGGCTACTTTAGGGTTAGGAGATAGTATATATTGGAGTGGTTTTGAGTGGTCTTTCATTCTTTCCTTTCATGGTTTTTGAGTGCACATAGAACCTTCAAGCTTTGTTAGTTGTTGCAAGCCATAGTTTTGTGATTGTAGCATTTGAAGCATACAACCTTTGTAATCTTCTTCTTGTTAGTTAATACAATTGTTCCATTTCATGAACCTTGAAGCTTTCATTTCTTGCTTGTTTTCAAGTTATTTCCAATAGAGATGACTCTAACACTAGGCCAAAATCATCAACACTAGGCCGAAATGCCAAAAAAATTCTAATTTAAATCAGAATGTCATAAATGACTTAAAACCTAAGCCAAAATGTTGCAAAATATTCTAACACTATGCCAAAATGCCCAAGCCACACTTTGGCTTGGGGTTAAACTTCACGGTTTAAGGTCTAACACTAGGCCAAAACACATTGACTTTTATCTCATTTTTGAAATTTTATGGCCTAGGGTTATTAATTTCATATTGATCTCAAGGACATTGGGCTAACCATGTTTCCAAGACATTGTCTTAGGATGTTCATAGGACTTTGGGCTTCTGGCCTAAAGGTTCTTTGCTTAGGATGCTCATAATTTTTTTGATTTAGTGCTCATGGCACTTTTGGCCTAACATTTTTACAAGATATTTGGCTTAAGGCACTCATGGGACTTTTGGCTTAATGTCTTTACAAAAGAAATTTGACTTCAAGTTCTTACAACCAAACAATGGCTTAGGGCCTAGGACATGAGGCATTTGGTTTAGGGCCTAAGACTTGTGACTTAAAGTCTAAGACATTAAGCTTACAGCGTAGAACATCTGGCTTAGGGCTTGGGACTTGTGGGTTAGGGTGTAGGACATTTGATTTAGGGCCTATGACTTATGGCTTAGGGCCAAGTACATTTGGCTCAGGGCCATACATTGTGTTTGAGGAAAATGATAGATGTTGCACCACTCCCGAACCCTTTGCAAAGCTTCATAAAACCCTTCTCTATGTGTCGTTAGTTTCCACGAGTTGTGCGATAGAAGTCAACAACAACAAGGGTATTGGTGTACTTGGCATGTTGCAAAATATTCTGCAACTCACTACTGGTTTTGAACTCTCTCGCACACATAGTTTATTATCATCATTTTCTTCTTCTTCCTTCCATTCCGATTTCCTTTTCCTGTATTCAGCAACATTCAACAATGCGAATGGTGCTCTCTTTTTAAATTGCATGGTCAGTGTCTTCTAATGTAAGAACTGTAGATTCCACTTGTTGGAGGAAGCATGTGGAGTACTTTCATCATTTTCCTCCCGGAGATGATGTGTGAAAGGCACCACAACCACCACCACCCAAAACTGTGCTCTTGATGATGATAACGATTGTTGACAAGCGCGCGAGTTACAAAATCGAATTTCAGCTGCGACATAATCTTCGTCCTCATGTCCTACGACATGTCGTCACGTCCCTAGGCCCTCATATCCCTACGCGATGATGTCTCTTGTAGCATTCATATGACATGTCTGCAATATGTCCCAAAACCTTCATGTCTTAGGCCTTTGAAAAGACAAGGCTAAATGTTAATCCCTTACCTTACAAGTCCTAGGCCCACTATATCCTTCATGTCCTAGGTAATAGTGTCTTAAGACTGGAAAAGCATCAAGGCCTAGGCCTTGAAATCCTCCTATCCTAGGCCTTCAAACCTTATGGTCCTAGATTTTAAAGACATTTTGTTCTAGGATACCAAGTCCTAGGGCATGTAGGCTTGTGTCCCAAGGACCTTGCCTTTTAACAGGACAATATAATCTATTTGTCTTGAGGTTCGACCCTAGGACACATAGATTACTCTAGGACAAATGAGATCAGTATGGTTGTTTTTTGTATTTTGTACAAGCCACCTAAGATGATTTTGTTCTGGCCCTTAGTCCACCTTGTTTCAAACCCCAGGTAGCCTAGAGTGATTTTGTTCTTGTCCCCAAGCTATCACGTCTTGGACCTCCTTCAATGACTATTTTTTCTAGGAAAAGTTTTTTGGGAGCCAAAAACAGCTATCATTGATAGGAAGCAAAAGTTTGTTTTGGCAAATTTTCATACTATGGCTAAACAAATTGTGAAATTTCCTCTTTCTAATGTAAACTCAGAAAAAATCTGTAGAAATTTGGAAATTTTTGCCAAAGTTTAGAAATCACAAAATTGAAATAGAAACACTGATAAGAAGATGCAAAAATAACGACAATCATCCACAAGAAGGTTTAGGCAAATCTGGCTATAAATTAGATATGAAGTAATATTTTTAATCAACATTCTACATTTTTGGCTACAAAAAAAGAGATCTAGCTATTTTTTCCTCTCACTTCTGGCGATTGAAAACATCCATAACAACTTCGGAGAGAATTTTTAATGTATTTATAGGGCAGATTACATTTAGTAATCAGGCTTACAAAAAGAGCCCTAGGGCGGAGGATATAAAATTGTAAGATCCCTAGGCCGCTGGATGTAAGCCAATAAGATTTTTGGAAGGGAAACATTTTTTCTTAAAACCATTGATTACCTCGGTTGGTATGCAGGGTAAGGCCCTGCTATCAGGGAATTACTGCATGGACCTCGGCCTCCGCCTTCAATTAAGGAAGGTGTGAAAGGTGCAAGGGGTCTCTTTTGAGACCCCAAGTCGCCACATCATGAGGGTGTGAAATCACCATATTTAGACAATTATAGGCTCCCATGTTTGACTAGTTTATAAAGGGAATTTCGACTTTTTCTATTTACTTCTTGTACCTCTCACCAAATTTGGCTAAGTCCTCTTCTTGAACTCACCAACCCACCTACTTCAGAAATTTGAAAGAAATTGATAACCCCAAGAACAACCAGTGTTTTTTTAGAAAATTGTTTTTGGAGCCCAAATGGCTATCACGGAAGATGTAAAAATAGTGACAATCATCCACAGGAAGATTTAGCCAAATCTAGCAATATTAACCGGATATGAAGTACAAATATTTAATCAGCCTAGGGCCTAAAACCAGGTGGCCTGAGGACTAGGAGAAAATCATCCTACGCTACCTGGTCTTGGGACCAGGACAAAATCATTACAGGCTAGACAAACTCACTCTAGCCTGCCTGTTGGCCCATGACAAAGACCTTAGGCTACTTAATGGCCGGGACCTCGTGGCATGGGGTCTAGGGGTCTTCACCCTAGGATGTCTGGGTTTGGGACATAGTGGCCTAGGGTCCTAAACATGGGGTTTGGACAAAATGACTTGAAGATACTTAGGGGTTCAGAAATTATGATTGGGGTCTTGCATAAGACATTGATATGGTGTTTGAGGTGTCCCAGGACTCCAAGCCATTAGAATATGTGCATGCCCCAAGCCAAATTTAATAATGTCACCATGCCTTCATGGATGGTTCTTTTGAATGTAGTATACATTTATATAAAATTACAAATTAAATTTATAGGCTTGTTCCCAAGAAAGTTCCCAATGAGCCTAGGTTGCCAAGGGGCCAAGACACAATCATATGGGGCTTAGGACATGATATTGATAGGGTAGGCAACCTGTTATCTTGGGACCCCAGCCTAGGGAATCTTTGTGGGCTTTACCACACTAGGCCCAAGTCAAAACTTGAATTTTTAGCTTTCGATTTCATAGCCTTTTTGGAATTCCATAATCAATGGGCCCAAGCATGCACTCAAGGTGCCTTCATTTTTTTCTTTTAAGTTGAGGGGTGGGGGAAGCTTTTTACATTTTCCCTTGTTCCTTATGTGTTCCCATTATGTTCCATTTAAGTTCCCAATGAGTTTCCACCAAGTTTTCAATATGTTATCCAAGTTCCCAATATGTTCCCTGACATGTTCTTTATAACATTTCATTTTTATCCCATATGCTTTCACAAATGTTGCCCTCCTTTCACCTATGTAGGTGGGCCAAAGGGGAGGATCTCCTTGCTCCAAATATCACTTTTTATTTTGGGGAGCCTCCCAAGTTTTTTTTTAAAAAATGGGCCAATTGAAAGGCTAGTTGTTTTTTAAAAAACTTTAGTAGCACCTTGAACTAATTCAATAAATAAGAAAGGTAATAGAATCACCAAATAGGGACCCTCACCATGTATGCATAATGATGGGCTACAAGTTCATCATACATGAGCCTTTGAACACAACGTTTGGCTTGTGTGGATTTTTGTACTCCATTATTGTTGTCAAGTGTCTTCGAGACTTTCTTGGCCATCCAAGCTCTAGGGTAGCAATTGAAAAAACTTTTAATTCTTCACCCCCATTCTTTTTTGAATCATTGGCTTCACCATCCATCATGAAAATTTCCAAATGATGGAAGACTACCACCATGAGTGATGTTTGAAAATCTCAATCTTCCTTTTCATGGAGTACTATTGAACCCATTAATAGAATATTCTTGTGGTCCATTAATCAAATGTGACTTTTGTTTTACATTTGATGAGACCTCACCATTCTTAGTTTTTCCATCTTCTGGTACCTTCACTAGTGAGTACTAGCTATTCTTTTCATCGAAGACAATATTTCTATTCGCTTACAACTTTCAAGTGGAATGGTTGACAAGGAATATCCTATGAAAATGCATTTCTCCACCTTTGGGTCTAGTTTTGTTTTTTTTCTCATCATGGACATGTACATATGCAAGACAACTAAACATTTTAAAATCTAAAACATTTGGTTTCTTCCATGTGAATTTCTCTTCAAGTGTCATGCCATGAATTGCAGTAGTGGGTGTTTGGTTCATAATGTACATTGTAGTTGCTATTGTTTTTGCTCAAAAGTAATTTGGCAAATTCTTCTTGTTCAACATAACACATGTTATCTTTACAATGTGCATGTTTTTTCTCTCAACAACTCCATTTTGTTGTGGGGAATAATTACATGACTATTTCCTTTGAATGCTTCATTCTTTCAAGTTTTCACTAAATTCATTTTAAAAGTACTTTCCTCTTCCATTAAACCTTAGGCATTTGATGTTCATGCATTTTCCCTTCTCGACCATTGCTTTGAAATTCAAAAAATGTTGAAACATTTCACCTTTGTGTTTCATGAAGTAGACCCACACCTTCCATGTGAGGTCATAAATGAAATTGACATAATACTTGCATCCTCCAATGGATTTCATTTTTGTGGTCCACATGTCCAAATGGATCACTTCAAGAGGTTTCCTACTCACATGGCTTGTTTATGTTGGAAATACATGCCTAGCTTGTTTCCCTAGCTAACACACCTCACATGTTTTTGGCATTACTTCCTTTGCTTCAAATTTGGGAATACCTCCAGTGATTTGTTTCTATATTAACTTCAAACATATGTTAACATGGCTAATCTTCTTATGCTAAATTCCAATGTTTCCAACTACTTTTCCATGAACAAACAACATGGAATCCACATGAAACATGTTCACATCCAAGGTAAACATCTTTTCATTCTTTTTCCTATTTGCAATCAATTGACCTTGGTTCTTCATGTCTTCCACAAAACATCCATCATGATTGAATATCACATACAAGCCTTGCTTCACCATTTGTCCTATCGAAACTTGGTTTTTGCCTATGGTTGGAACACGAAGTACACCTTTCAAATATTTCATTTGTCCATCATGCATGGTTAATGGCACCTTGCGAACTTGTGTAATGGGATGTGTAACATCATCACCAGTTTCCACAAATCCTAATATTTCAAGTCCCTCACATATCTAAACCACTTTCCATGGCTAGTCATGTGATTTGATGCTCTAGAATCCACATACTAGATATTACTACTATCAGATACATTTCCCATCATTGAGTTTACCATATATTACATCACAAATAATTGTTCATCGCTTTGAATGCTTGTTGATGTATAATTGCCTTGGTATAACTTATTGTTCCTCATGTCATGTTCCCTTTGATAATAGTTATTTGCCATGTGTTTAAGTATCCCAGAGTAGTAGTAATTTGAACCATTACTTGATTGTTGACCTCAATGACTTTTGTCGCAACTTCCATGATCCCCCCTTCCTCTATGGTTTCTCTGTCCACCTCCATGGGATTGATTGACCTTGTTGTTGATGTCCACCATGGTTTCCATGTCATCCTCCACCACAATTTTGAGATGTTGTTTTACACATCTTTTTCTTTCAACACTTAAGTAGAAGGTAAGTATTGAAAACCTCCATTGGATGAACTACCAACAACTTTCATCTTTTCACTTATCAAAAGGGTTATTAATTATTGGAAGTCAAGACATGTTTTTGAAATTGCAATTAAGGTTTGAAACTAACAATAGTTTTTTTTTAAACCATTCAAGGTCACAACCACTAAATCATCATAATCTACAACGACTCCAATAGATGCAAAAACATTTGCAAGGATTTTCACCTTCATAAAATCTAGGTATGTATAGGGTTTAAGGTTTAGGGTTTAGGTATTATATGAGGTTTTATACTACACGTAGATTTGAAATAGATATATGTATTTGGGTGTAAATGAGATAGAATGAGCCAATGGATTATTTTAGAAAAGGACCATATGTTTTTTTGCCCAAAAATAACTTTTTCATTCAAATGAATTTTGGAACAAAGTTTTTGGCAATTTGTTATGATAAATACTTACAATTTTCCGAGTACATGAAATTTTTTTATTTAAATTTTTGGAATAAATCTGAAATTTTGAAATGTGTTGATTCCTTGTAAATAGTTTTTTGTTTTTTAAATGGTAACAATTTCAATCATATTTTCAATTTCATTTTTTACATTTTTTTTAATAATAGGCTACAACTTTCCTTAACACATTGAATGTAAATTATGCCCCATTTATATTTCTTTAAGACTTTCAAAGTTATAAAATTCTAGATTAATTTTGGAAATTTTTTGAATTTTAAATTTTTTAAGGTATGAGTGTTTTTAAAATGTGGACAATAAGTCTTTATCCTTTAATTTTTTTTCCCATCAAAATGTTTTTATTATATGAATCCTTTCGATAGTCCTATGCAAAATTGACTTTTTTTGACACAATAGATGTTCACTTTCAAAGGTCCTAAATCAAAATTTAAATTAAAAATTTCATCAAATTAATTTTTTGTTTGAATTACTTGACATTCATATGAATGAAAAAACAACAACTTGCCATGATTTCCATAGTTTTAAATGGTAAAACATAAATATTTTCCTAATTTTGATAGTTTTTTTTTGTGATCTAACACCTTTTTTGGCTCATTGGATTGTGATTGTAATCATTTCATATAATATATTATCCGGTGTTAAATACATGATTGCATACCATATTTTGGTATGAATTTCTTGAAGATGTATTTGTGCTCTAGAACCTCCAAAGTTCCACCGTTCACATATGAATTTGTATCAATCTCAAATTTTGGTGCATCATGACAAAGTACATATACTTTCAACTCTAAAATTTTCAATTTATTTGGCATTGTCAAATGGAAGAACTTGGCACTCTTTTGGAGCAACCTCAAACTAAGACCCAAACATTAATTTTCCTCTAACTTCTTTTCAACATCTTCAAATGACATGAAACTTCAAGAGATGTATTAAACATGTCTTCTACATCTATTCCAAATTTCAATCCTATTGATGATAATTACAAGGAAAAATCACCTCTAAAAAGGACCAACATTTGGATTGGCATCTAAATTTAAGCTATACTTTCAAATCTTCATATCTCTCTCAATATAAATCCAAATGATTTGAGACTTTTTCCACACATGTATTATCTTATGATCTGCAAGGTTTTAAGGCTATAGATCCAAAAAGCTCAAATAAAAAAGATATGATAAGAAAACCTAATCTAGGTCAAAATCTTCAAAATCTCATAATTCGCACGAAACACATATTTTTTCTTTGAAATTTCGTGAATAAAAGCGCCTCATATTGTTTTATAATCTCTCCAAATTTCACTCCAAGATATTTTGACAATAGACCTAAATCTAGATTTAAAAATTTAACCTTCATAACTTTTGATCTCTGTAGATCAAACTTTTCTCTTTCCTTTTCTCTTTTAACATTCATTTGTTTTCTCTCTTCTTTTTTTGCGCTTGAAAAAATTCTATGGAATAATTAAATATTATCAAAGCTTTAATTCTAAAGATTCTCTAACTTTATATCAACCTTGTCTTCAAACAACCTATCTATTATGTTAACAAATAGGATATCAAGTGTAAAGTACAAACATCTTCATTACAAGGTGTAAGCAAGATAAAATGAACAATTTGATTACCTTGTCAAAATTGGAACAAATAGATTTAAAATAGGAACGAAACCCATTATAGAGTTGTGAAACATTGAATGTCTTCATTTCAATGACTAAATATCATATATGTTTACCTTAATGTATATTGATTTTCATATTTCAAACTATAAAAGTAGGTTTTAAATAGGTTTCAAAATATATGTAGCTTTTGATGTTTATTTTTCATTGTGGGCTTTTGGTTTCAAATAGGTGTTAAGTAGGTTTTTACAAAATATATATATATATTTTTTTAATGACTTGCTAAAACATATGTTGATATTCATTTCCTAACTTATTACAGATCAATTTCGTTAATTTTTTAAACCAAAAAGTAGGTTTGAACACATATTTTTCAATTAGTTTCAAATGTATTTTTTATCTACTTTTTAAATCATTTGCTTTTAATTTTCTAACAAGTAGATTCTTATAAAACTTAATAGAGCCAACTAATGCTACTTGACACATAATTTCCCCTAATTTGATGCCATTTTATGGTAGTTATATGAGAGGTGCAAGGTTAAAGTGAAGACATCTATTTTTTTGGTATACTTTATTTTGTTTTGACCCTACAAGATAACTAAAGACATAAAAAATAATATGATCACAACATGGAGCATAAGATCTATAATTCATCAAGGTTTTTGTCACACCAGAAAACATAAGTTACTTGCAACAATGAAAAGAAATTCCAAACCTTCAACACCCTAAACTTAAACAAAAACTTAAACAAAAAAAAAACCAACTAAAATAAATAAATAAAGTAATAACCATGAAAAGAATTTAGTTACTTTCTCTTACTCTAGTAACCAATGAAGACCTAATTAGTTGAACTTGAATTATCAACAATCAAAAACATTATTGAGCATCTTTTTAATTCTTTTCTTGCCTCTTCTCCCCCACCTTTACCTTGGGCATGGGTTTTGGCTTTGGACCCCCTTGGAACTTTCCATTTGGGTTTTCTTTGTCCTTGTTTGTATGCACACATCCCTTTAGTTTTGAGGAAAAAAATACAATTTTTTTTCAACTTTCCTTGGATTGTTTGGCTTGTGACTTTTTTTATGTGCATATTTGGAATTTTTTTCTTATTATTCGTACAATGGTGCTTTATCCTCCCCCTCATGGTTGTGTATCTGGTCATAGGGAAACTAAGGAGTGTTTACGATAATTCTTAGCAAGTAATTGGGAGGAGTTTCAAGCAAAACTTGTTATTTAGGTGTAAGCATTTGCAATGATTTTTTTATAATTCAAACCCCCTTGGCAAACACCCCTTCTTGAAGCGTTTTCCCAATTTTGGTTTCACCTTTGCCACGTTGACTTGGATGGAATCTTGCCCTTGGATGTGTTGGAAAATACGTTCATGCTGCTAGGGCTTATGCCCCCCTTTGCCCTTGCCCCAACCTCCTTTGAGATTATTAAACACTTCACCCTTCATATTTGTCTTTTCCCTACCTAAATTCCTTGTGGATTTCCACCTTGATTTAGATTTGGAATTTTATTTGGATTCCTTTAAGTCAGCTTTCATTCACGCGCCCCCAAGCTCCTTAATGGACTCAAATGTGAATCCAAACTGAAAACAATTGAAAAACTAGGAGTCGAAGCACACTCCCTAGCTTGTAGCACTTTGAAGGGTAGAGTGGCATGTTGAAGCTCCAAGATGAAACTAGGAAGAGTGGCAAGCATCAACTACTCACATGAACCTGCACAAAACTAACATAAGGTGGTTAGTGCACAATTGGAACACTTTTGGTGCTAGGACAAGCCATAGGCAAACTTGGAGTCACAAGATTCACCACTACCCGAACTTGGGGGAAGCCACCACCTTCCCCCTTATAGTATACTTTGTGCCTCTCCATGACACCCACATCCAAATGGCTTTTTGTCCCAAGACTCCCAAGTGGGAGTCCCGAAATTGCTAAAGTTGGGATTCTCGTGATTTTGGGGCCTGATAACTTTGTGTGCAAACCTCCGATTGAGATGAGGTCTAAAACAAAGTTGTATCCCTCGTCGAGATCTCTTCAATGGTGTGTTGCATGCCACCTGCACGCACAGAAATCGGGGTGATTCCCGACTTTTAGTGGTCGAAAGTCAAATTGGCAATTTGACTCCCAACCTTTCTTTTGGCCATAACTTGTGTTTTAGGTATCCAAACGGGTGATATAAGCCCATTTTAAACATCTAAGTTTCAATATCTTTTCAATGATATAAATAACTCCTCAAACAAATGGGTTTTGACCCCTGCAATTGCTCCCTGAACATTCAAGAGTCCTTTGAGACTCTAACTCCCCAAGTGGAAGTTGCCTTGGGAGTGTGAAGGTTCATTCTCTCACACTTTCCTGCACTCCCAAGATGTGTCTCCCGAGTCTCCTTCTTGTCTCGCCCTCTTGCAAACCCTTGCTTTGGTCGCAAGCCCAAGGTTAAGGTTATGACATTCATTGAGTTGTAACATCTTCCAATTGGTGGTCCTTTAGGTATGGTTTTCAAACACTTGCGAAACCTTTTTGACCCTGAATATTAGCCAACAGCTTCCCACAACTTTTCCAAGTGAATTCCCATGTTGCTACGAGTCCATGGGGTCCATGTTTATCGGGTTTTTGTTCTTATTAAGCTTTTCGATTTGGCCAACTGTCACAACCTTAACCTTGGGCTTGTGACCAAGGCAAGGGCTTGCAAGAGTGTGGGACAAGAGGGAGGCCCGAGAGACACATCTTATACTCCAAGGGGTGCAGGAAAGTGTGAGAAATGAACTTTCACACTCCCAAGACTTTGGGAGTTAGAGTCCCGATGGACTCCCGAATCTTTAAGGAGCAACTGTAGGGGTTAAAACCCATTGAATTGAGGAATTTTTCATGTCATTAAAAAATTATTGAAACATAAATGTTAAAATGGGCTCGCATCACCCATTTGGACATCTGAAACACAAGTTATGCCCAAAAGAAAGGCCAGGAGTCAAATTGACAATTTAACTCCCGACCATTAAAAGTCGGGAATCACCCCGATTTCCTTGCATGCAGGTGGCGTGCGACATACCATTGAAAAGCTCTTGACAAGGGCTACAACTTTGCTTTTGACCCCATCTCAATCGGAGGTCTGCATACAAAGTTATGGGGCCCCAAAGTTGTAAGAGTCCGAACTTTGGGAATTTCGGGATTCCCATTTGGGAGTCTTGGGACAAAATGCCATTTGGATGTGGGCCTCATGGAGAAGCACAGAGTATACTATAAGGGGGAAGGTGGTGACTTCCCCCAAGTTCAGGCCGTGGTGAGTCTTATGAGTCCAAGTTTACTCGTGGCTCATCCTAACATCAAAAGTGCTCTAACTATTCACTAACCAACTTGTTGTTTAGTTTTGTGTAGATTCATGTGAGTGATTAGTTGCTTGTCATTCTTCCTAATCCCATCTCGGAGCTCTAGCATGCCCTTTTACCCCCAAAGTGTTGTAAGCCAAGGAGCATGCCCCAACTCCTTGCTCTTCCATTGTTTTCATTTCATACTCACATTGAGTCTATCAAGGAGCTTGGAGGCGCGTCACCGAACCTTCCAAAAGCATTCGATCAATTGAAGCCTTATACCAATTAACAAGTAAAATTTCATGTTTGTAATTTCACCTATTATTTCATCAATTCGATGTGATGGTCAAAGGGGGTGCAAGACAGATGTTATAAATGCTTTCAAAACCATCCCTAAAAGAACCATCTTTTAAGAACTTTGGATGAAAAAACCCAATTGTCTCAACTTTTCCCATTTGCTTAATCCTTTTATGCCTAATAGGTTTCTTGTGCCTTTAGCCACCATTCCCTTTAGGGATATTTGTGAGTCATCCATTCTTTGGAAGGCATGTGCTAAGGCAATCTTCTCGTTAGGCCCCTTTTAACATTAACCCATTTTCATGCACGATAATGTTTTACAAGGGGTTTTCCTTCTTATATTTTCCCTTCCCTTGCTAATGACATTCACATCATTGGCCCAACCTCTATCATTCATTTTGTTTTTGACCATTTTGTTTTTTAGTTGGTTTCAATAGGGCTCGTGGTCTAGCCTTGTAAGTGTTTGGATCAGTCATCTTTTAGTTTGCCTCCTAATTTTTGTTGCCCATCAAACAACATTAGGGTTTTGGGCATCTTGTTTGGGTCTACTTCTTTTCTTCTCATTTCCTACGAGATGCATTAAACAAGGATGTTCCCCGTGTAGAGGTGCTTGCAAGGTTAAAGGATGTCTAAATTGCTTTTGGGATCCTTTCTTGAAGTGTTTTGCCCAAAAGCCTTCCTATCCGTTCTATTGGCACCAATTTGCCTCCTTTGATTTGACCTTTATGCAAGTTTTTGGGAGACTTTTGGGTCAAGTTCTTTGGATTGCATGTAAGCCCCCTTCATGCACCAATAGTTTTTTCTCCCCGTCTCTCATGGGGGGATTGGTCGCATTTCCATAGAGCTCATTTGCACTAATAACCTATTTGGGGAATTGGACATTTATTGCATATATCATTGCTGTTAAATTCCTATGTTAAATCATTGTTCATTCTTATTAGAGGCAATAAAGGCCATCAATTTTGGTCCATTTTAGGTTGGTAAAAGATTTTTTTCCCTCAGATGTAGTGGCATGTGTTCTTCGTTTCATGCAATTTGCTGAACAAGGTTCAAATCAACTTCAAAAAAACATTTTAGATAGATTGCATGACCATTTTTTCTCCAACATCATTTTTGACATGGTTACTAATTTTTACCACACGCTTGAAGTTTTGTGTGGGCCCAAGGGTGAATTTTTAGTTGTTTTATGCCTAGTCATTTCACCTTTCCATACAGCCTCCAATTTTTTCTCCTTTATGTTGCACACTAGGTTGGGTCTCCCCCATTTTAGTTTTCAGAATGTTTCATTGCATTTGTGACCAACCCTTAAATCCTACAAAGATCCATTTTTTTCATTGCTCCCATGGTGGGGAATGAACTACATCCCACAATGTGATTCAAGATGCATTTGCTTCCATTATAAGAGATGTAAGGTTTCATGTTTTGCTTGAACAAACCCACATCCTTCCACCACCTTCCCTTTTGTTTTTTCGTTGGTAGGTTGACATTGTGTTATTAGTTAATGATATTCGCACCTTGGTTGATGTGTTCATCATCAATCCCACCCAAGTATATTTGGTTTTTTGAGTTGTTTCATTTCATGGGGTGGCCATGATGGTGGTGATTTAAGCAAAGGAAGGGCTTTACCATGATTGGCACCTAATGACTTGTTTTTTCCCCATGCCACATAGATTTTTGGATGCTTATACAAACAAATGGACCATGTTTTTCATCAATGTGCTAGTATGGCATGGTCAGCAAAGGGCATTGATGGGCTTCCTCTAACAATTTTATGTGCCTTCTATAGGCAAAAAATGTTGATAGCCTTGCAAAGAATGCATATTGATTCTATTTTGAAGCATGTTGTCATAGTAGGTGAAGGCTTTTCTAAACTTACTATTCTTTCAAGTTTCATTTCCCTTTCCTTTTTTATATGCTTCTTACAATTGGTGGGGGCTTTGGAACATAGTCTGTTCCTTTGCCCCTTTGTGACCCACTTTGGGTTTTTGTGCTTCTAGCTTGGAGATAGGTCTTTTTTTTTTTCTTCCTTTCCCCTTTTGTTGGGTGTTTTGTTTAGTCAAGCTTGCCAAGGTTTCACCATCACATTTGTTCAAGACTAACACTATTTTTACCATTGAAAATGTTTTCCTTTCATATTGAATCAATGAATTATTGAACAATTATCATAACATTGTTAAATCTCCAAGAAAAATAGCTTAATATTTATAGTGGTTTTTTACCTTGCCATAAACACATCACCTTATAAAAGATTTCACTCTTCACACATGGGACTACATTACATTAGCACATGATTCCTTTTATAAGTTCAAAGTTAAAGCTTAAGGCACCATTTGGTTTCAATGGCCATGATCTTGTTTTGAATGGTTTAATTATTTTGTTGTATATTGGCTCTTGAAAAAAAAAACGACATAAATTGAATTAATATTGTATACATCATTTGTTATAAAATTATGGCCAATGACCTTCAAAATGATTGAGAGTACATTATGAAAGATACTAATTGTCGCAACCCCACTTTGGCCAAGTGTGGGGGTGAAGCCCAACACTTGGGAAAGTTGGAGGTTTAGAGTCCTCCGGGACTCCCGAATATTCAGAGCTTGACAGAAAGGCCCAAAACACCTCGCATTGGGGTGTTCTTGATGTCATTGGAAAGGTCTTGAAACGTAGATATCGAAAATGGCCTCGCATTGGTCATTCGGACATTTGCAGCTCAAGTTATGGGCAAAAGAAGGGCCGGGAGGCAAATTGGCAATTTGACTCCCGACCACTAAAAGTCGGGAATCGACCTTTTCCCGACGTCGCCTTGAAGAGTGTGACACGGCGTTGGAAAGCTCTCGACGAGAGCTACAACATTGATTCAAGATTCGTCCCGATCCGAGTTTGGGGTGAGGAGCTATGGCCGTTCAAAGTTCCAGGAGTCCAGATGGGACACTTTCGGGACTCCATTTCAGGAGTCCCAACAAAATGTGCCATTCGGATGTAGCCTCCGCGACCAGTCACAGAGAATACTATATGGGGGAAGGTGGTGGCTTCCCCCAAGTCTGGGCCGTGGTGAGTCTTGTGTGTCCAAGTGTTCGTGGCAAGTCCCAACACCCAAGGGTGTCCCGAATGCTAAACTAACCCTCTTTGGTGGGTTTTTGGATGCAGATTCACATGAGATAAGTTAGTCCCTCTTCCTAGTCTAATCCTGGGGCTCCCAACTCGACCCTCTACCCCTTTTTAGAGTTGGAAGCCAGGAGCGTGCTACCAAGTCTTAATTTTCCGCAACTTGACTTTGTGAAACCCTTAAGTGGGTTTCACCCCGTGACTTGGGAACGCATCACTAATGAAAACTAGTCATAAGATTTTGCATTTGGGGTTTCAACATTTTTGAAGAGGAAGGTGGTATGAATGGGGTAATCAACTCCATTTTGATACACACCCATGTTAGGAATGAATACAACATTATAAGGACATTATGAAATTGGCCATAATTAATTTTAATATTTTCTTATGCCCAATGGTTTTCTATTTGAAATTTTTGTTCAAGGAAGTTTTTTATTCACTATCATGACCAATGACTTCTTGATGTGCACAAGAACTAAAATAAATTAAAACAAAAATAAGCTTAAACTTAAATCCAATGACACGCAAAGAACTTAAAACAAAGCCATAGAACATGTAAGAAAACACTCAAACCAAATGTTTTCAAAGATTGAAGTTCGAAATATGAAAAATAAAATGTGACAAAGTTAAAGCACAAGGTCATACTTCATATTTGTGATGAACGAAGAGATGGCAATGGGGTGCAAGGGGGTAATGTATATTGATACTTGTTTTAAGACCTAGTTCAATTTTATTTTATTTTAAAATTTTGTTTTGAATGAAAAGTAAATAATGATGGGTGTTTCAAAACAATGATGGTTGAATTCCATGACCTAAGTTGATTGATTTTTTAAATAATTAATCATAAAAACCTTCCTATATGATTTAATGATATAAATTAAGGTATATCATGAGATGTCATCTATGACAAAACCTCAACATGTTGGTTGAGGAGGTGGAGGTTAGGATGGACTTTCCTTTTATTGGAGAAAGCTGCATGAGATTCTCCTATCCAGGACAAGCGTCAGGTGACTTGTCTTAACTCTTTTACAAAGAAGTAATATCCTTTGACCTCTTATTAGTGTAATCAACTTTCTGTGGGTCCTTGAATCTAATATTGCACTTGCCCATATGGTATGCAATCATTTAAGCCATGACCCCACATTTCAATATGGACTGTTTCTGATGACGAATGAATGAGAGAAGACAAGCTATCTTGTCCAGTAGGACCCCATTATGCTAGCACAAATAAAATGGTCCTTTTTGTGTCCCTATCCTTTGAGTTTGTTGGAATTTACAAGGACAAGTTTTCAAGGGACAACGCATAGCGCCCACCCTTTGGTACGATATATTTTACAATTCTATCGATACGTAATTGTTGGAATTAGTGATAGCACCTCAACCAGTGCCCGACATTGACTTTTTTGTTTTGCTTTGTGCAAGGAGCCACTTTCATTGGCCACCCGTCCCACTAAAATTGTTGGAATATTGGGCTTGCACAAAATAGTCAAACATTGACTTTTTCAACATTATTACGGTGGATTTTGTGCTTCTCTTGCAAACTTTGGGAATGTGAAAAAACATTTTACATAAATGGAAGATGCACGAAAACATAATAGGTGTGTGGGAAAAATAAATAATATTAGACCACATTGAACCTAGTGCAGATCACATCACGACCTTGGCAACATCACAAAACTAAATAAAAAACACTGAATTGGCGTAACCATTTCCCATCAAATTCCCTAGGCAGTAACAAGTCAACTACTTTTGGGATTTTGCAATGACCACATCGGTAAAAGTTCATATCTGTGTTGGACATGTATTGGATTTTGTTAATAATCACCAGTTCCAGTTTTTTAGTATTTCAAAATCAGAGAACCACCCCTTCCAGGTTTTTGAAAGTATAAGAATAATAATCTGCGGGAGCTTATGTGATTTTTTCAAATTCTTTGAGAACGGTTATATGTATAACTGTGCCTTTCATGTTTTGAAATATATGGTTGTGAACCTTAAGAATCGCCCTGATACCCTGTAGGGGTTTGGTGCAGTTTAAGCTTTGTGCTCTCCTCCCAGCAATAAGAGCACCAAATTCGGCTGGGTATCAGTATGTTCACTGTCATTCCTGTCCAATAGGCCTATCAGCCTCCTCTTCCAATTCATGTCCAACACTGATATGAACTTTTAACCGATGTGGTCATTGAAAAATTCATTGGCTGATTGGAGAAAGGCTCGCCAAATTTGGCTGCGTATCAGTATGCTCACTGATAAACTGCATCCTGGGTATCAGTATGCTCACTGTCATTCATTCTAACGCAGGAACAAGGTGACTTGCAACACATCCCTTAGCACATCCCCTACTACCTTGGCTTAGGGCACCTTACAGTGCGTTGTATCATGTTTCTACATCAACACCTTTTGTAGTTTGTATACCACAGTGACCACCCCTGCTTGATCGTCACACACCCTGGAAACCAAGTGTCAGATCATTGTTGGGTGTAAAGTAAACTCAAGGGCAAGGGGGCATTACCAAAATAAGGGCCCAGATGAGGCAACAGTCAAGTGCTGCCCAATTTCAATAATGTCCTTGCCCGCATGTTTTATCAACACTAAAGAGCAATCTCACAATTACTTTTTTTCCCTGTGATATCCAGTGGGTACCAGGTACCCGGGGAAAAAAACCATGCCAAGCTTTACAAAAAACGGAATGCCCATAGCAGCGTAACTTTCCATTTTTGAAAAGCCCAACACGATTTTACGCTGTGCAAGCAATTCTCTAGATACACTAGAGAAACAAGAGGTCTTTATGTGTGAATACAAGGAAGGGTTTTACTGTCTAGAGTGGCCTCAGGCTTGTTCGTTGTCGTCAAAGCCTGGCACCATCACTGGAGAATGTGGCGATGGGTCCGCCTACAAAGGACAGTTTGCAGTGGAAAACGTACTAACTACTGATAATCATCACGTTTGGTTTCTTGCGGCATGTGACGGGGACTGGCTGGATAGCCATGTAGCTCCTCCAGTTGTTACATACCTGTGGCCAAGAAGCAGCCTGGCTGGCGAGGGTGAACCAGCACCTACACCGGTACCCTCACCTTCTTGAGTGAGGCTGACCTGAAAAAGTAACATTTTGAGTTTGTGGGTACCGAAGGACAAAACAGGAGAGGCAGTTTTTGCAGAATAGCCCCATTCCAGGGCCTTACTTACCTGTGTTGGCGGGTTCTTTGGTTAGAAGTGTGAAACCTGAGCGTTCAGGTTCTTGTGACTCTGACTCATCCAAGCTCTCTTTTGGTGGAACTAGCACAACGAATAGACTGTGAAACTAGTCTTTCGCTAGAACCAGAACAGGAATTGAAACCTTAAAAATAAACTCATAAAAACAAGTTCTGGTTGTAATCACATTGAATTTTTTTAAAAAGTTAGTCAGTAAGCTAAACTTTAAGGTAGGCACATTTAAGTTTTTTGAAAAGTCAATAGGCTAAGCTTTTCAAATAAGTGATCAATTCTAATTTCTTGTAAAACTGGATACTTTCATAAATTTCAATTTTAACTTGTTGTAAACTCTCATAATTTTCAGTTTTAACTTGTTGTAAAACTCCATATTTATAAGATTTCTAATGTGGGGGGTGTTAGTGAGTACATGCAACCAAATCAGGTTTTTAAAGCAAGCCTGAAGTTGTTGAATTTGAATTTTTTTGTCAAATTCAAAATTGCAAGTTCAAAATTTTGAAAGAATTGGGCTCAAACTTGCACCCAAAGAATATGGCAACACTTTTTTAAGTGTTAAAATCAGGGTTGGAGGTTATTTCATTAAGGAAGAATTGGACAACATTGGTCTTTAAAGCGTCCCAACATTATTAGACTATATCACTAATTGAAGGATTTGTGTGTGCATCATTTTGATCATATGGTGGTTGGAGTCACTGTTGTGGTGCTCACTCATTACCCTAATGATGTTGGCAATGATGGTGCCTTAGTCATAATTTATTAGCTAGTTTCAAAATTTGTGCATGGGCGTTTAAGTTTTAGTTTTTAGGAATAATGTTCACAAGTCAAGTTTGGGTAAATGGTGAAATGGATCTTACAAGGGAGTTCATCACAACTAATGAGTTTTGGGATGTTGAGGGGTTAAACACAAGACTTATAAAAGATTCCACATTTCAAACTTTAGAGACTCAAGTGGAGGTTCTATCTATTGAGGAAGAAGCAATATGAAGAATGCAACTATAGCAGCTAGAAGCAAACATGAAGTTTTGGTTCACAAACCACCACATTACCATAGTGTGGGCTTTCTTTGTCCTACACAACCCTCTTGAAAAAGTTTTACTAATCGCATTGCAAAATATGAGGTGCACCATTTGTTGCATCATTGAGCAAGTTCAAAGTTCAAACAACACCACTTGTGAGCACAAGGGCCTTCTCACCTACAATCCAATGCATGGCATCACTTCCATGAATAAACACATTGATAATGAACATGAGGCCATTGTTGCCAAATATGTTTTACATCGTAAAAATGAAGATGAAGCTTCTAGTTCAAGTTGTGAGAAAAGCAAAAAGCACAAACAAGCTACACCTTCTACAATAATTGACTTTTTTTAACATTCAACCTTACAAAAGTTTTGATCCCCTTCAGTTAGTCTACATTGAAGACCTAGTTTTATTCATTACAAATGGATATGTGCCATTATCTATAGTGGAATCTTTTTGGCTATGACACTTGGTCATGCGGCAAAATGGTAAAGTTCGTTTCTTCACTCGAAAACAACTTGTTAAAAAACACTATACCTTTTGTGCTTGCTAAATGCATGGATTGTTATGTTCTACTTGTGTTGGCACAATGTGATACAATTTATATCACATTCAATTTATTGATGAGTCGAACTGGGTTTGACACCTTTGTGTTCATTGTGAACTTCTTGGATTGGGATTGGGTACCTTGCCATGTCACTATTGACTTATTTGAGGTTATAAATACTAGTGGAATTACATCAACATAACTTCTGATGAATTCCAATTGACCAACTAAGTATTAGCTTGTGTAAAGGACGAAGGCAAGAATCTAGCCACCTTGAATTTTTCCCTATCCATTGTTGCATCTTCTGATGTTTTTCAATTGGAGAAGGGTCCAAATTCTTTAAGGTGTACCAAAATCTTGTCACAACATCACCCTTTTTTGTCTTTTTTACCTGGTTTTTTTACCATGTAAAAACACATTTATGGATGATTATGATGGAATCTAAAATTGTAATTGTTTAAAATATAATCCTTTTGAAATTTTTGACAACTTTTGACTCATTATTTTTTATGGGGATCAAAATATAGGGTTAAAAATTAGTGCAATAAAAACTAGGCCTTTTTTCTCCTATGTGGTACACCTTAACATAAACATTTTTTTTGGCGCATGTTTTGGACATGTGATGTTGAAGGTCTACTGATATGTTACAAATGAAAAAAACGTTTGTCAAAGCATGAAGGAAGTGTCTTTGAAAAATGCCCAATCTACCTTACAAAAAATGATCACCTAGACAAAAAAGTCAAGCAAAGGGAGGCAAGAATGGGAAGTTGTTTGTCGAAAAGTAAGTTTGTTTCCAAGAAAGTTGTAAACCAAGTTTGCTTCAAAAGTTGTACTTTTCCAAGAGACATTAGAGCATGCTCATGCCATCACGATTTGTTACAATCATCAATCTTTGCATTTACAAGCCCATGTTTCATTTGGTCCAACTTGGGCTATTGCAAGGGCAGTGACTAAAATCTTGAACCTGGTTACTAAATAATGTGTTCTCAAACATACTAGAGGTTACTGGTTGTTGTCCAATGTTTTTTTTATACAATTTCCATTTACATTATATTTCAAGTTGAGTACAATTCTAGGGTGTCTATTTTTCTTCCTATGACTTGTGGAAAGTTTGATGCAGAGCTGGAAATCTTATATGCTAAGATGGCAATAGAATCTTTATGTGTCTTGCAAACTTTTTTGCATTTTACGTTCAATTTGATGCAACCATGGCCATCACATGATGACGCTCATGTTAGACCCTAGATGTAAAGGTTTAAAATGTGTGGTAAACTTGATTGGGAAGGATATAACTTGGGTTTTAATGGAAGAGTACAATAAAAAAAAATTGGTTATACTTTTAGTTGTGGTCTTCAAGTCCTTTAGTCTTGGCCACTCGCAAACACTTCTTCTAGATGCACTTGTTCCTAATGACTCATTGTTTAATGAACCGACATCCATGGAAGAAGCCAATGAAGGCTTACTAAAATTTGAATTGTTTTTATTTCGTTGGAATGTGGTTTCAAAGGACTTGAAAAGTCCTCTTGCTTGGTAGAAAACACATGAATCCCAATTCCCAAATGTTGGATTCTTAGCAAGATAAATCTTTAGAATTCCAAGATGCTAAATCAAAATCGAATCCACTTTAGCATTGCTAGTGTTTTGACTAATTTATGGCACTATTGAATGGGTTTTGATAATTTGGACACCTTGGTGATGATCTACAAAAACAAGCTAGTTGAATAGGTTTGAAAATAAATACATATATGAACTGATAAGTAAGGAGTCCAAACACAATATAGAGCCCATTGTGGTCATGGCTTCTATCACACCATAGTAATGGATCAACAAAGGCTTAAAAACACTTGATTCCTATCTTGTGCTTTGGAAGTGCATTTGCCACAAAGTTGTCCTTATTGAATTGCCTTGATTACATTTTTTTAGAACAAGCTGATGTGTGGATGATGTTGGGTGTGAAAGGTTAGGTATTTGTTTATGTTAAATTGGAGAAGCAATGCCCCAGACAACATTGGTGTTTTCAACACTACTTCCTTTGTGAACTAGATTTGGACCAAATCAACCCTGCTTAGAAGGCTCAACAATTTTGCATAGTTGAATATGCTATATTGTTCAAAGGTGATGATTTTAGTCCTCATTATTTTATACTTGTAAAGCTCATTTTCCTACATATATCCCATATTTCCAGCTATCATGTATCATGTGCAACTTGATGTGTGGTAGGAAAATGCTTTTGCTATTGCATTAATCAAATCTTCACCAATTTTTGTTTTATTGCATCCCAAGTAACATCAAGGATTCATTGGCTTCCTTTACCCAACTTTCAGACTAATAACATATATAGCCAATAGGTTACTAAATTCATTATGTTGCTGAAAAAAGTTTTCTGTTATTTGACCAGGCATTACAATGGCTAAACTTATGAGACATGCAATACAACCTAGTACGATGGCTAACTCCACCAAAGTGCAAACAACCTCTTGTCTTGTGGTGTGATATATTTACGAGCTTTGTGGTAGACATTGGTAGTTGAAAAAGTAAGGTGTGTTCTAGCCTTACCTTTTTATTGTGTCAAGTTCTAATCACATGACCAAAACACATGTGAAAAGAAATTAAGCAATGTGTTTTAAATGTTTTATGTTTTGTGGTTGTGATGTCAATGCCCAAGTAGGTGTGCTAAATCAAGGACCATGTCATTCTTTATCAAATCCATAATGTTGTGCAATATATTTGGCTTGATCAAAAGTGAATCAGTTGGTTTCTTCTCAATCTATAAAAATTTAATTGTTAAAAGCAAAAAGCTATTGCCTATGAAAAAAAGTCTATATAGATAAAAATAGAGTTTTTTCTAGGGTTGGTTGTTTCTTGAGGATCTGAAATCCATGTACTATGTTTTAACTTTCAGCTTTATGTATCAATAGATGCCAACATTAGCTCTATGCAAGCTCATGGCACTTAGTGGCTACCATTCATGATGAATGTGTTGGTTTGACACCCATAAGATCATGATTACTCCTATAGTGGTTGTTTACTTTTAAAGTTTGCAGGAATTGTATACCTTCAAATTGTTGTTCTAGAGTTTCTTGCACAATTTCATATGTGTGTTTTTGTGCAGTGCCTAGTTGATGTCAACATTGGACTTCTTATTAGTGGTGTGCTTGAAGGATATGAAAAGGGGCAGAGGCACCAACCACTACATTTTATCATGATAAAGGCTAGAATCAATAGATACCTTCAACAGGACTATTGTGGAGTTTTCTCTTCAATATCATGGATGTATGTTAATATGAAGTTTGTGGTATGTTTGGAACAAAGTTGAATATAATTGTGGTGGTAATGTTGTAACTTTGTTTAAGAACTTGAAGAGCAAGGACTATGAATAATTTGATTGTGGACAATTAAATTTGGGAATAAAATTATGGCACATGAACTTAACATTTTGCCAATTTAATGTCTTGTGAAGGTAGTGGCAGATTCAGTTGTCTTTTGCATTGGCCAACATAAGGGCAACCCTGATAGAAATATAACCCTTTTTAGAGCTCATAACAACATCATGGATTCATGTGCACAAGTTGATATTCAACAAACTTTTCCTCCCCCATGAAGTGCATGCAACTCTAACATACTCGGAAAAAAACCCAAAATCCTTAACAACATGTGAAACACCCAATGTTAGCCATCAATTCTAATTTCAAAATTAGGAACATGCAACAAGTCATGGTTGGGACATGAATCTGTGCTCAGTTCTCAAATACATGTGATGGAGCACTTCATACTATAATTTCATAATATGCAATGTGCATACCTTTTAACATTGAGCAATTGGGGACACCTATTTTAAGTTCGGCTTCAATAGCCACAAAACACTTTATTCATGAAAGCCCAAGCCAACAACTACTATTTATGTAACCCCACCATTTTCCTGGCATTTTTCTTGTTTTAAGTTTGGCTTCAATAGCTACAAAACACATTATTTCTGAAAGCCCAAGCCAACACCTATTCTTTGTGCAAACCTAGCCACTTCCTAACATTTTTCCATACTGTATTGGAGACATGGAAAGACTTCGCGTAGATGAGTTTTTCAACCTATCCAAGCTAACAAATGTCTCCATGAAAGAGAAAAATTGGACGTTATCAAGTGGCTTGAGTGCTAGACAATGCGAACATGAACTTGCATTGGCTGAAAACAATGGAGTTGTGGACATTGTTGAGACCTTGCAACTGAACCCTTATGAACAAGCACGAGCTCAACGTATTGCTGAACTCCAAGCACGATTAGCTCCATTAGAAAGTCAGGTTGCTAAATTGTAAGCTTATAACATCCTTTCCTTACCTTTGCAGACACATGTGTGGTTTTGAAATGTAGGTTTGTTGCAAACATGTGTGCTAATGTTTATGTATGGTAGACTCGTTCCATTGTAAGATCAGATGTAGGGAAGGTTGAAAATCTACAATGTGGGTGGAAGACATGATGCTTTCAAATCATGTGGGGGTGTGGGTGAGACCTACCAAATAGGTTAGTACTTCCGTTATGGTTTGTGTCACATAGTGATGTGTTTACATCCTTAAGGCCAGTGCACTGCCCTTTCACTCATGTTCTTGTTAGTCTGGAATTTGTATCTTTCACACATTACTTGCACAGTAATGGAGTTTGTATCTATCACATATTACTTGCACAGTAATGTTTGTATATGTATGATATAACATAGGTCAACAATTGGGAGCTTTGAAACATAAATGTTGGGTGCTTTGTCGAAATTCTTTGCATACACCAAGCAATTAGTCTAACAGTAGTTGTGAATATTTAGAGATTGTGGCATTTATTGTAGGTGGAAAACTCCACATAAGAAGAAGGTTAAGCAACATCTTCTGGATAGAACAACGTCACAACCATGCAAGAAGAGTGGTAGGATTGTTGCAAGACCACAAGCAAGCATGGCATAAGAGGGGGGATCGTCAATGTTTGCATCGAAAAGTGAACATGACACTAGTACAATGAAGAATAGTCTGAAGAACAATCTGATAGCACTAGCTTTAAACGACAACAACAAATTGTTCTACTCAAAGAAGAGGTGCATAACTTGCAAAATGTGTCCTCAACTATAAAGGAAGTGAGAAACCTTGGCAATAAACAAATGGCAACAAGGACACCGGACTAAGTTTAAAGCAAAAAAAAAAAATCGTTGTTTCATGCAACTAGTTTGTTTTTGGAAGTTGTTGGTAAGTTAAGAACCAATGTTTGTCCAGATTAAGTGGTCAAGACTGTTTACTTATTCCCTAACCAAGAGCATCTAGATGATTGAAATCTTATATATTTTGTGCCTTGATTTTGCAAGACTTTTTTGCCAATTTGTTTGTCCCAATGTTCTTATCTTCATTCCACATAACAAATGAACTATGTGTTTTCATGCAATGATTGCAATGATTGCAAAAATGTATATCAACACTACAAAAAAATGGAATTTTTTTGTGGTAATGAACAACATTTAGTTTGCACCCCATGTTAGAACTTAGGGTTTCACATTAATGTTTTGTCCCTGTTGGTTGCTTAGAGATGAAACTCTCAAGAGATCACTACTTTATTTGAATAGTCATTAAGTACAATGAGGATTAAAACACCATTTACTTCTTGCACTCTCCTAACATATCAAAAAATGGTGTGGGTTTTTGAATGGAATAAATTAATGGATCCACATTATATCACTAAATGTCTATAGGACCATTTCAGTTTGTTTTATGGTTTTGCCCAGTGAGGGAAATGACATTCAATTTTAGCACTCCCATACACTCTTTGAATCATGTATGGGAGTGTTATATTGTTTATAAGTCTACTAGCGAGGGTTGAAAAATTTGACACCCAATGGGCTATAGCCTGTTGGGATTATTGTTTATTTTTCTATGCCTTGTTTTGAGTCTGATCGTGGAATGTTTGCAGTTGGAAAGCCTAAAAGAGCAACATGATTCTAGGTTTGATTATTAAAAGTTGCCTAGGTGTAGGATATGTATGTTTTCAAATTACTAACATGGGATTAAGTACCATGATTGGGAGCAGAGAGTAAATTCAAAAAAAGGTTGTACAACTAGTCCTTCACAACGTGGTTAAAGGGGGGTGGAAAGTTGCATTCCATAGCAAGCAGAAAAATATTGCATGCCTAATGCACAAGGTGGGCCACCTCCAGGATATGGTGGGCAACAATGGAAATTAATTGATAAACAAGCATAGTGTATGCCACCACTTGGGCACTATGGACACTTGGGGCAATGGCTAGGGGGACAATCAAACTGCCCACCACCACCACATGGGCACTATAAGCACCAAGGGTAGTGAGCTGCCAGCTACCAAGGACAGTGGAATAATTGTTGTGAAGGGATGGCGACAAACCACCATGGCCATGCAAATTGGGATGGGCCTAGTGGTTGTTGTAGGGGTTCCATACATGCTAGATCACTAAAAGAAAACCATGTATTTTCGACTGTTCTTTGCGACTAAATTTTAGTCGCAAGAGACATTTTGCAACTAAAATCCTTTTAGTCGCCTAAGACAAGTCGCATGTGATAAACTAATCGCAAATGATAAAGAATATTGTATGAAAGAAAAAGTCAACAAATACATTTCATCCTTTGACTCCATTGTATACATATTGTCACATGCAACTAATATGTAACTATTTTGGTCACAATTGAAGGCAAATCATGTGCTGCCACGTGTTTTAATGTGTTATTATTATTATTATTTTGAAATAATTTAAGACGTTCAATTCAAAGACTTGGATGATGTTATATTATGACACGTGGCCCAATGTAAATATGCCACATGGCATTAAAAATTTTAATTTAATAAAAATATTAATATTAGGTTGGTAGGTACATAAATAGCTGCCTACAATCCTTACCTATCTACCGACCTACCTACCTACTTAGGTTAAAAAAATAAATAGGTAAGTTTTACCTTCCTAGGCTAAATACCTATTCATATAGGTAGGTACTTAAGTAGGTAGGTACATAGGCTGACCTAGATGGGTAGGTCAAATTAAGTACTTACCTAGCTAAATAGATAAGTAGGTTGGGGAGGTATGTACTTTAGAATTGTGCATTATTTGTTTTTTTGTTTTGGGTTGAGCCTTTTGATTAGCTCATCCCATGTGCACAAACTTCTTA
>Ga0209611_10003577_pt1 | contig 26861 bp, 9 predicted proteins | sample S1TSphgellanicum_3_FD_187693 | JGI IMG/M metagenome (GOLD analysis project Ga0209611, IMG submission 187693) | Host-associated microbial communities from peat moss isolated from Minnesota, USA - S1T2_Fc - Sphagnum magellanicum MG (SPAdes) (version 2) | ecosystem: Host-associated > Plants > Peat...
GTGTTAGAGATGTCTGAATGAGCAATGCGAGCCCATTTTAGACATCTACGCTTCAAGAGCTTTCCATTGATATGAAGAACGCCGCAATCCATTGAAGTTTGACCCCTGCAATCGCTCTCTGAAGTTTCGGGAGTCCACGGAGACTCCATCTCCCCAAATGGGAGTTGCCTTGGGAGTGTGAGTGTTCACTCCCTCACACTCCCTAGCACTTTCTTGCACTCCCGGGAGTATGTGATGTGACTCCCGGGCTTCCTCTTGCCTTAGCTCCCGGGCTTCCTTTTGGCTTAACTCCCGGGCTTCCCTTTGGCCCGCACCCTTGCAATTCCCTTTGCCATGGTCGCGAGCCTAAGCTAAGGTTGCGACAATCTACGTAAGTGTTGGTTGTTTCATATTTAGGTGGAGTACTTGGGTCACATGATTTATCCAAGTGGATTAAGGGTTCAAAAGGCCAAGGTTGAGGCCATTTTGCAAATTCCCCAACCAATAGATGTGAGTTAATTACGAGCTTTTTTAGGCTTATGTAATGACTACTAAAGGTTTGTGAAAGGGTTTAATAACATAGCCAAACCTTTAACCCAACTAACATAAATTGACTAGAAGTTCATTTGGGATGATGCACAAAAGCAAGCCTTTTAGGAATTGAAGGTTCGGTTTTCATTAGCTTCCATTTTGAGGCAACCCATTCAAGGACGACCGTTCCAATTACAAACTGATTAAAACATTGTAAGGTTGGGAACTATGTTTTGTGACCGGATAGGGGGTGACCGAACGGGGAACCTATTTGTGGTTTCTGTGATATGAAGGCCAATTTTGCTTTAAGGGTTTAAAAGATAAGCCCGCCGAAAACTGGTTTAATGAAGGCAGTGGGGTTTATGATTTTGGGGAGGTGAGAATGGCAACGGTGCATGGGAAGCTTGTGCAGGAATCTTGGAAATCGGAATGAGAGAGGGAAGGACGGAGGTTGAGAAGGATTGAAAGAAAAAAAGGTGAAGAAGAAGGCTAGAAAAGGGGGTCAGAGAAGGGGGAGAGCAGGGAGAGGAGATCTTTTGATTTTGCTGAATGTGTAGTAGTGTGAAAGATTGAAGCAGATAATGGTGGAAAATCAGAGATGCGTAGAGAAGGAGGGGGGATCTGTTCTGCAGGATCTTCATGGGTTGCTGAAATTTTCCGCTGCGCCAGTGACCAAGCGAAGTGGTTGTTCGTGTTTCCTTGAAAGCATTGTCTAAATGAGCAATAGATGGGAAGAGGTCTGCTGATCTTAGTGGTATGAGGACCAGTCCATTGGGTAGCAATAGTGAGTCTTGGAGTCATGTTGCTTCATGTTGGAAGTCTCCCAACTTATGTGGATTTGAAAGCCTTCGAGTCATGGGTGATCAGCAAATGCAGAGTACAGTAAGGTTGTGTTACTGCAATCTGTAAAGATCAGGGTCAGAGACTCCATGGACCCAGAGCATATTGAAAACTTTGATCTGACGGGCTCAACGTTGTAAGGTGTCTGATCCGGATGACATATGCTGTAGCAAAGAAGTTTGCATTTTGTCGTGTTACTTATAAGTAAAATTTCAGAGTTCTGGCTTTAGTGATCAGCTCTGCCAAATTTGTGTGAATGTGAACTATGTCTATGAATGATCAGTGTGTGTGTAGGGTCTTGCACCCTCGCTTTTGGTATCAAAGCTGCTAATGGTATGTAAGTGTAAGCTGTGTACGTTGCAAAGATCAGTAGGCGTCTGCAGGCAAATTCTTGTACGAAGACAGGGAAGAGAAGAATAAAGCTTGTGGCATGTTGCAGAAACTCATATACTCCAAGTGTGCATGGAACCAGCGAGTTGTTAGGGTATTTGTTTAGTATATCTCTCCTCTCGTTTTTTGGTGACAGTTTAACCAACTTGATGATGATGGTCAAAAGTTTGTGGTGGCATATGCTAGTAGATATAATAACAAAATAGAGGCCAAGAACAATTCATATGAGGGTAATGCCTTATTGTTGTTTGGGTTATTTCATCATTCCGATGTTATTTTTATGGTAGCCCATTGATTTTGAATACTAATCACTAGCCTTTAAAATTCCTTATAAAATTAAATCAACTCACAAGAAAGTTGGCTAGGTGCACTGTCAAGTGTGTTAGTTTAGCTACTCAGTTAGGTCTTAATTAGTTAGGGTTAAATTGGGTTAGTTAAGTTAATTGGTTAATTTCAAACTAGTTCAAGTGCGAACGGGGTTTGAAAGATTTCTTATGGGATTATATCCCATCTTGTGTGACTTCAAATCACTTTTGGTGATTTCAAATTCTAGAGCATAGTTTTTTGCTTTGTAGTTTTCTTGTTTATGCAAGTGTTTTATTTTTTATCTTTGGGTTTGGATTCCTACTTGTTATAGGTGAATAAGTTTTGGTTTGGATGTGATGTACCATTTAGGATATTTCTATGATAAATGTTGTGAGTGTGGTGACAATCATGATTATAGGCGTCAACATAAGAGCGCATGACACATGCAACAAACTTTGCATTCACATTTCTAAAGCAAGTGTTGAAGAAAATGCTCCACCCCCCTCACCCTTTTGCCCAACCCCCATTTACTCTTCAATCTAAGAATATATATGAAGCTTGTAAGGAAAGAGAGGTACATGCATGGCAACATTGTTTCATACTAAAAGTGTGGTGCAGGGTTCAACCCAAGGGTTGGGACATTTAAGTTTCCTACTTAAGGTAAAATATTATGCCTAATCTTAAGGACCTTAAACTATAGGAAACTTAGTGGTGTGTACATGTTGATAATAAGCTACAAAGGCTCTGATATAGGTCTCTACCCTTTTCATAGTTGGATAACATTAGTGTACTAAGTAAGGGAGGTCCTCCAACATTGCTATGAAAGAGAGTTCCACAAAATATTAGAGCTTGTTCCTTTGCAAGTGTACTGGTGTAAGAGCCTGATCTTGTTAGAGTAGCTGGTGATTTTAAACATGGTAACTATCATGGAATTTCATTTCAAAGTTTGCAAGTTCTCACCACAAACAATGATAACCTTAAAAACATAGACCCTTTTCTATATTTTTGCCATATTAAGTTGGGAATTTAAATTTGTTGCTGGGGGATGCTTACAACCAAAATTTAGCTATGACACATTTGGCCTTCCAATGTGGAGTGGCTTGCCAAAACTCTTAAGTGTCATGGCAAACATTCGGACTTTGTGTGTTCAGCTTTGACTTCTTGGCTAGCCAACATCATGAGTGATGAGTCTACTAGTTGCTTACAAAAAAGTGATAGAAATTCAGAACACTGATCTTTTCAAATAATTATGCATAGAATCTACATGCAGTCATTAACATTTTACAACACTAAATTTTAGACTCACTGGAATTAGAGTAAGCACAAGAATGTTGCATGTCCAGCATTATGGGATGCCACAAGTAATTGAATTGTTCTCTATCATTGTGGCTTTGCTATAATTCCACTTTGTTCCTCTAGGGTAGGAGATATCTTCTTGTGCAAAAGAAGTAGCAACAATAACCACATTAAATCTCACTGGTGACTTCTTTATAAAATGTGACCAAGGGTGTGAACATGGGTCTAATCCATTAAGTTGCTCATGATTCCTAGTGATGTGCTAAAAAAGAACATTATTTTGAATGATTGAACACACCTTTGTATTAGGTTGTTCTTGCATTAAAAGTCCCAAAAACATCCTAGTTGATGACCATAGCTAACCACATAGGGCTTCCTTGCAAACCTAACAATTTGGATACAATTTGCCACATCATCATGGATTGTGTTTGGTAGCTATTTTAAAGATTTTGTGTTTTCACTTTCCAATATTGGATTTGGACGGGTGATGTCACCAGAAGCCAAGGAGTATTCAGTGACATAAATGATGGCAAGTGGATTACTACTATTGTTGATTAGCATGATAAATAGTTCCTCAAATCCATATTGGTGTGTGGAAAGAAAGTAAAACTCATATAGGTGATTCAAGCAACATGCCCATCTTGTAGTGTTAACTATATTTATCAAAAAGAGTTGTAATTTGAGAAAGTTTTAGCATGCACATTAACATTGAATCCCTCATAAGAATCTTGGAATTTTTTCACTTTGCAAAGCAAGTAACAAAGGATAAATCATTCTCATTCTTGGTGGCTGCAATATATGCAGCCACCCACTATCCTCTATTCATTCACAAGGACTATTATGGTAAAGAAAAGCCACCACCATGCCCACGTTGGTACCATGTTCTAGTTCTAGCAATTTTGCAACTTGTGGAACATGAAAAGTGGGGTCACTTGCAACTACCTTCCTTACATGCACTACTGCACTACTTCGACACAACTCAATGCAGTAAACTATACACCATAATAATTTGCAATTAGGTGCAATGTTATTACACCAGCATTCTTCATATGCATCAGGCTATAATAGTTGTGATTGATCTAAATAATTAGCACATCATTCTCATTGACATTGCTCTTGTGCAAGGTTTCAAATTAAAATCAGTCTAGGGATGACTAATATGGAGGAAAGACTTTCACCACATTTAGCAACTCTAGCTTTTGCCCTCTAAGAATGTTTTCATTTTTGATGAATTGATACAAGATTTTGATCATCATATCACAAGAGCCGTTGTGGATCATTGCCTTCCAAAATGTACCTTTGAATAGCAAATGGAATGCAAAACTTAAGCACCGAGTGAGGATGCACATTCAAACTTTTGATCTGCTTGACCACTTTGTATTTCTTGGGTGTTTGCAATTGAAAGGCCTGTCTCTAGTGGTTTGCATCTTTGTGGCATTAGTTTCACCACTAAATCCAAAACTTGCAATCAATGCTTTGACCACCAACAAATAGTGATTGTTATTGAGAAGAAGAAATAGATGCAACACTTTGTTTAACATCCATATGTAGAAGCTATTATTCAATGTTATTGCTACAAACCAAATACAACAATTAACAAACATTTGTACATTTGTGTATGTTTTCATTTGTGGAGCTTTGATGCCAATAATTATTTGCTAAGTAAAAAGTATCTACAAAATTAATCCTTCAACAAATAAGTACCAACAAAGTTTTAACCCACAGTTACACTTGTAAAACCTAATCAATAACCAAGAGAGATCACTAAATGTACATGGTCTATAACAATATTGATCATAATCCACTACATGTCATATATGTCATATTCTAATAAAGATATATCTAAAATATCCTTTAATCTTAATTTTTTAAATGTTCAAATATTTTATGATTCATCCAAGAGCTCTAGCCAATTCTTAATAAGTTGCATTCGAGTTTGTGAATTACTACAATCAAATGTTTTATCTCCAGAAAACTATCATATTTTAACCCCTGAATGTAAAGACAGACCAAAACTGGTCTGCTTTTCAATATAAATTCAAACAGTCCTAACACTTAGGGGTTTACAAATATAGATATACAGATTTGAAATATTTCAAATTTATGAAATATTCTGAATGTAAACATGGTTTGGCAAGCTGTTAGGATACAAAATATAGAGCCCTAGGTTGGGATTTAACTTTAGGTTAGGTGAATTGGGCATTCCCGCTTTCAGGATCTTGACGTATGCAGGACTCTCTTTTAAGAGATCTCAATTTAGGGTTTCAAGCCTCCCCAAGAATGCAGTATTCGCCTTTAAGATCTCAGTTTTCTGTTTCAACCCTCCCCAAGCTGCATGTACTCTCTTTCAAGATCTCAATTTTTGGTTTCAAGCCTCCCCAAGCATGCAGTACTTTCTTTCAAGATTTCAATTTAGGGTTTCAAGCCTCCCCAAGCATGCAGTACTCACTTTTAAGATCTCAATTTAGGGTTTCAACCCTCCCCAAGCATGCAGTACTCACTTTCAAGATCTCAATTTACGGTTTGATGAAGAAGAAGAAGAACTAGAGAGGCGACCCTTATTCTTCCCTTCGGTTTCTCTGCTGTCACATTTGTGGTCTCTTCGGCAGTTGCGGCTTCGCTTGTTCCCGTTCGCGCTTTGCGTTACTTCCTCAACTTGTAGGCTTTAAAATGGTGCTCTTCATCATCTTGCGCTTGCTTTCTTTCTTAAGTTTTTTAAAAAATTTAGACCACGAAGCAAGTGACATCCCTTCTCAAATGTTTCGTATTCTGGTTTTTTTAATTTTATGATGTGTCAACAATGAATTTCCCTTGTATGGCCGGTTCTGGAAGATCTGATACGTTTTCGGAAGTGTAGCATGCTGGTGTTTTTCTTCTAAAATAGTGGGATGGTCGGTTAAGCTCAGCCATTAGGTTCCTATGCCCCTCTTGGTCCGTTTCGCTTTTCTACGGTTTCTCTCTCAGATTCCGGATGTGTATCTTCTTTCTGAGATGAATTGGTGAAGTTTCGAGTTTTTTACTTCGAAGAATCGGTCAAAAGAGCTTTGCTCAAGAAGCTGCATCTTGTACGATGTTAAACTTTGCTTGACTGCCATGATGTGGTAAGTGTCTTGCACATCTGTTCTGAGCTTTATAAGCTTGATTTGACTGTCTTTTGCTGCCAAGTAAATAGAAAGGTGGCCATGGCTTGTTTGAGTTGCAGGATACAGCTGTGAAGTTGGCAATTGTGATGAAGGTGATTGGACGCACAGGGTCACGAGGACAAGTGACTCAAGTGCGCGTGAAATTTCTGGATGACCAAAATCGACTTATCATGCGCAATATTAAGGGACCTGTGCGAGAAGGTACATTTGCATGCCACTTTCTGTCTGATTATGTGCTGTTCCCTCATATTCTCTTTGTTGTCCCGGAGTAGAAGTAAGGCAGAGGGTTTGTTGCCACAGTGTTAATGCAATGAAACTTGTTGTGTTCATTTTTCTTCTCTCTCCCTATGTCTCCCTCACTGTGCAGTCTAGAGTTGGGCACTGATAATAACCAGTGTCTTGAATTCTTGTCAACTGGCTTGACTTGTGGATGTGAAGTATGTGATCTGATGACAGTGAATATATCTGATCCATATTTTCTGAGTAGCTTTGAATTGCACATTGGTTATGCACATGCACTTTTTTTTTCCTGAAGATGCACTGTAGATTCCTCAGGTGAAAGAACCCACAAGATTTAGGTAGCTCCCAACTATATTGTGGGTTTTCAAAATAGGGTGTATGGGCATGTGATCTGATAACTTTTTTGGCTTTTCTGAAGGAAGGTTTTGTAGTCATTATTCAGTTGGTGATCAAAACTGGAAAAGAAGCTAGAACCTTATGGCACACCAGGTGATAATGCCTGATTGAGATGAAGCTATCTTCTTTGGTGATGCAGGTGACATTTTGACTCTTCTGGAATCAGAGAGGGAAGCAAGAAGGCTTCGGTGACCTGCCTACCAATGCAGGTTTCTGGTAGAGTTTATTCTTCCTGGTGGTCTATACAGTATATCTTTCTACAAGATGTGAAACTGGCTCTATTATACTGTTTGTGGAATGGATCCTTATCGCGGGCCCTTTCATTGCATTTTTTTAAAGATTTGTTTGGAATTCTTATACAGTTCTTGAGTTGATAACTGAGCTCAATATGCTTGGGGTTCTGTCATGCCTGAGGAAGTCACCTACTATTGCACACAAGGGGCACACTGGGTTATACTGGCCCCAGATATTGGAATGAGCAGATTGTGGCGCATAGGGTTTTGTACCCAATCTGTGAGCAGTTAATGAATGAATAATGACCTACTGTTATGATCTTATTGTTTTCAGGTCATTTAACAGCCTAATGGTGAACACACATCCTTTTGTGGTGTTGAATTTCATATTTCCATGGGTGAATTATGGAAAACTAATAAAGAGCAGTGAGGGATCTAAATATTGTTTAGACCGAGAAAACTCACCAGCCGCACAAACTACAAAGAAGATTATGCTTTTTAGGATATGCCTCATATACTATGAGGAAGATTGTGCTTTGTAAGGAACCTGCAAGTATGAAAGGGAAACCTAAGTCAGGTATTAATGAAGTGGGAACATGGGGTTGTTGGTTGGTCACCCATTGTAGGAGTCTTTGGTTGAGGTGGGATCACCTCTATCATCTAGCAAGTAGCTGCAGTATAGAAAATTGTTAGCTTTTTTAAAAAGTTCACTGTGGGATCACCTGTAGCCAATTGTGGCAAAATCTTGTCATTTATGATTGCCAGGTGAACAACATAGAAAAAATGGGGAAAAAAAAAACCACTGGTCTCAAATTACCAAACATGTGCCACCATGCTCTTGGCACCATTGAGCTTAGAAAGCGTTCCATGAGTAGGGGTGCATTCAGATGGTTTCACAATGTGTAGACCCATGGTCCACAAGTTCTTGAGTATTGAACAATTTTGTGAAGGAAGAATCTATAAAATGAAAACTAAAACTTTTGGAGAAATTGGAGCAAGCTCTCTCAACACTTTTGCAAGGGCCCTTGATGATTGGATTTCTTGGAATGATTTCATAATTTTTAGACCTAAGGTGCAGGGAGATAATGCAATTTTAATATTCATGTATACAGCAACGTTTTTTTTTTTTTTTTTCAATTTTGTGATCTCGGAACTTTGGCAAAATTTTCCATTTTTTGGGCAGTTATTTCAAAATTTCTCCACAAATTAAGTAAAATTCAAAATTTTCCAATTTTCCCTAGTGGTACAATCATACCTTGATTGATATATCAAATCAATATACCAACCCACCATTACAAATGCTTATCAGCTTTTATTAATCATTATATGGTTATAAGTAGCCGGTTTTGTTGCTGGATAATACCAATGATGAAGGAAAAAAAATGTTGTCCATTTTTTAAAACCTTTGGTCGAATACATTTGGATTATGGTTTCCTATTCAATTTAGTGATGTAGCCACACTAGCAACCATCCACAAGAAGAATTAGCCAAATTTGGCTACAAGTCAAAGAGAAAAGTGTGGGGGCAAGTTGTAGGGGAAGGGTGCCTTAGGTCACACTCAATTCATTTTGGGTTCAAGGGCATAATTTGCAGATCGTTTGTTGGAAAAAAAAAACATTAATTTGCTTGATGTACATTAAGGATGATTTTATGATGTAATATTGTAAGGTCCCTTTTTTTTTAAATTAATGATTTTTGTACACAAGAGAAGGATCTAACTGGAGACCCTTCCAAAGCTCCTATTAGGGGGTGTGGGTAGACCTGGTCTAAGTTGAAGATTAGAGTTTCGTTGTTGGCCCTGGCCAGAGGGTTCAACTATCTCTTGACTTTCACCAGTTCCAGACCCCACCTCCAATTCCAAGCAGTCGGTTATGGTCAGTCTATTATTGGTAGTCGGTAGTTGAATTTTGATTTCCAATCACCACTTTTGGTATGACATATCTTCATCACGGATAATTTAATTTGGGCTCCCCACTACCAGTGACAACTAAATTATCAATTGACACAAGATTGAAATCATATTATTGTATTTCCATCTGTTCCTTGAATCCTACAACAGCAAAATAAATTTTCATCATCATAATATTTTTCCACTGAATGATTTTCACTTACATTCATTTCGTTTTAAGAACCACACCTGAAACCAGATTCTCAACTTCATTTACATGTGGAACCAAAATTGGAACCTTTCTAATTTATTTGCTTAAACCAGAAAATCACTAACCCCGCAACAACATTGGAGAAAACATTGAATTTTCACATGTTTATTGAAAAGTGATAACATGGAAAGGCAGATATGAAAGGTTTCTCCATGAAATTTTCAAGTTAGAGAGCACACGACAAATTATGCAAAAACCCCCTACTAGGGTGATCTATCCCACCACTAGAATTTTGATTACAATATACTCACACTTGTTTTCCATAGTTGTGATTTTTTCTTTTTCTTATGAGCTTTTTGCTAGGAGACATCCAGCAATTAAGGGTTCATGTCAAACAAAAACAACCACAGGGGAGCAGCTTCCTGTACAATTCTCACTCTAGGCTGGAGGGGAGGTTTCACATACGGGAGTGTGAGGTGATCTATACTGGCAGATCACCTCGGTTATTATTTCTAAAGTTTGATAGACTTACACTAAAGAGACTTCCCATCACTGTAAGCTTTGATGCACAATTTTTGACTTAAATTGAGAACCAATTTGCAAGTGACGGCTGGAGTTCTGGTTGCCTCTCTAAAGTTGCTGTTTTAATCCATTTTGCATTCAAACTACCTAAACCATGTTAAGCAATTGCATCACCTACCATGATTTTGTTTGAACCTGATCTTTGGGGCAGAGCAATTAGTTGACAAGCCTGTTCTTAGAGAAGGTTCAACACCCAATTGCCGTGATTTGTAGCACTACTATCTACAATCCAGCACTAGATAATGGTGATTGGGTGAACACCCAGCTGAGTAACAAGTAACCAAGAGTCGAGTCCAACCAATGGGGGCCATTATCCAGCATAATTGTCATTGGGATGAGATTCCGCCCCCATCAGTCTGAACTTTGTAGACAATTTGCTCGACCTCTGCATGTGCTATGTGCAAGTTCTATGCATTTGAAAGAGCAGCTGAGTCTAGAGTTGGGTATACCTCTAGTTGGATTCCTAACTTCCTTTTAAGGAGCTGAAAATATTAGGGTTTATAAAGCTCGATTCCTCTTTAGTTTTCAGTGTCTTGTAAACAGTGCTTTTTTTAAAGGTCAGATTTCACCAGTTGGCAATGCACATTTTAAAAAAAAAGAAATGCAAAAAACTGAGTGTCTTTTTGGAGTTTCTGATTGCCAAATTTTGAAATATATATACACATAACAGATTGTACATGAGGATCTAATAGTTAGCCAAGAATATAGAAGGATGCATATACTTTCTTATTTTCACTTCTAAAGCCAAAATTTGGCTAAATCATCTTCCTGATAATCCCCAATAGTGCTACATCACAAAATTGAGAAAGTAAAACAAATACTGCCTGTAATAAACCACTAAACAAAGTATAAGTGTTGTTAACTAGTTAGTAGTTAACTAGAGTTGGGTATACTTATGGCTGAATTGATATCTTCATTTTTAGGTCACAAAGTTCGGGTTGAAAATTCATGAGAACTAGGGTTTGGAGCTCATGTCCCCATTTGAGTAAGTGTTGTTGTTGCTAAGGATTGTAGATTGTTGTTGCTGGAGCGTGGCTAACACCGAGGAGAAGGGGTTATCGATTTGCGATTCCTCCAGCACAGCGTCCTGCAAATCCTCGCGGAAGTTTTCAAGCATCTTCACGACGCTTAGTACATGTCGTGTGGTTAGTGGTTGCTTGCAATTGGTGGCCCATGTGTGCGCAGTGCGGATGCTGTTGCGGATCTCGCGGCCATTCAGCTCATGAGCTGCGAACATGTCCAAGTCGACATCCGTGAGGCCCACACGTGAGAGTAAGTTTTCCCATACCTTGGCCCTGTGGGAATGTGTTAGGCGATGGTAGCGAATGAACATGGAGATTCTTGAGCAGAAGGCGTCGTCGAAAGTGGTGACGCGGTTTGTGGTGAGAAAGAGGACGCCTTTGTAGTACTCTAGAAGACGAAGGAAAATGCCAGTCATGGCATTGCGTTTGGGATCACCAGCCGAATTGCGCTTCTCCAAATAGATGTCTGCTTCATCAAGCAGGAGAACCGCATGCCAGGAGGATGCGATGTCCAAGATTTCGACTAGCTTTTGTTCCAATTTGTCAACCTCGAAGCTTAGCTCTGACGCACTTACAGCCCAGAGAGGGCGATGCAGCTTCTCGGCGACAGACTCAGCAGTGAGAGTCTTACCGGTTCCTGGAGGCCCGTAGCACAGGAAGATGCAGCCTTCGCCTTTGTTGGAAATGGGATCAATCGATGGCGCAACGACGCCCTCAGTGTTGTTGTCTATCCCGTTTTCAGCTTTTCGGTCGTGGATATACTGCGAGACGAGGCCAAGCAACATGTTTTTCTGGTCCGCATCGCTCATCACTAGGTGACGATCAAAAGCTTGATCATCAAACGAGATTTTGCTAAAACCAGTGACTGGGAAGCATCCCCAGTGCTTGGTGCTGAAAGCGAAGCCATAGACGACTGCAGGAGCAAGCTGTAAGCTTTCGTCGTCCGGCAGATTGTCGGAGTCTTGGAAGCCACAAACGAGATCACAAGCAGTCGGCGGAGTGGCATTTCCCATGTCGTAACCGGGATTCATCCTCGCAAAGCTCCAAAGGTCGATCATGACTCTACCATCGGCCTTGTGCTTGACGAGGTGTTGTGAGTCAGTGCCGGGAATGAACTCGAGACGAATGAGCGGTCCTTTGAAGTGCACGAAACTATTCGGCTTCACAGACAACTCGTAGAAGCGCTTCCCGTTGGCGAGAAATGCAGCTTCCATTTGCTCGCGCTGCTTGGCGAAGCGCAAGGGACACACGCTGAGAGAATTAAAGGAGTGCTCCTCTTGGAACTCTGGAATTTGTCGGCTGACATTGCAGGCACGGTAGCTCTTACCATTGTAGTCCATCACGTCGAGCTCCACGCGCAGTGTCTTGCCACAAGGTGATTGAGAGTAATGCCGGAGACGGACTATGCCACAAAGTTCTTGACCCGACAATTGGCAATGATAGTACACTTTCTCGCCTGGCGGTAGAAATGCCCACAGCATCGCCCACGAAGCAGTGCCTTCCTGCTTCATGCGCTCGTACCGGTTTCGTGTGTCTTTGTATTCCTTCTCCAGAAACCGCAACAAGTGGCCTACATGGATCTTTGCAGCGGCAGCGGCAGAGATCTCGGGTTCCTCGATACCGGAGTTCTCGGGTTTCGAGGAGTCCTCGGATTGCGCAAGCTTCTTTGCAGCGGCAGCGGAGTTTTCGGATTCCTTGACCTTCTTTCCACTGGCAGTGGCGATCTCGGATTCCTCGAGCTGCTTCTTTGGAGTGGCCAGTTTCGCGGTCTCGGATTGCTCTTCTATGATCTTGTAGTTACGGATTGTGTGCATGGCCAAGAAAAGGTCTCTTCCTGAAAGCTTTGGGGTGGTGTCAGTCATCTCCTTGTTCTTGGGCAAACATTGGGTGATGACTTCAATAAGGTGCGAGGAATTCAGAGTGACAAACACCTCATCAGGCCAATCCTTCTGCTTCCTATAGGTTACTTCAAACGGATTGTCCTTGTTCTTGTTCTTCTCATTCTCTTCTTCTTCACCTCTAAGCTTGCGCTCGTAGCTATGCGTTTTACGAGAATAGCACTCATCGTAGATTGGCCATTCCCAATCCGGGTCAGTTGGCTTGGGCTTGGGCTCGGATTCAGACTCAAGCTTCTTCTTCTTCTTCGGCTTCTGCTCGGGCTTAGTCGGCTCGGGCTCAGACTCGGACTCAGCCGGCTTGGGCTCGGATTCAGACTCAAGCTTCTTCTTCTTCTTCGGCTTCTGCTCGGGCTCAGTCGGCTTGGGCTCCGACTCGGACTCAGCCTGCTTCTTCTCAGCTGTTTTCCTAGATATAATCATGTAAAAGGCTAGAATAGCAAACAACGCAGCAACATCCAACACTCTTGCAACCAACGCCGCAACCACAAGCTGAGGATCCATATTCCCAGCTGCAAAAACTCAAGCTTAAACCTAGCTGTGCTGCCTGCCTACATGCCCTCTCCAAAAACAGAAGCTGGAATTTATTCACTCGCGAGGCACCAGATGCAGCAGCTTCTTCACATCCCCCTCCTCCTCACCTCCTTATCAACATGAACTAACCTATCAAAACTACTGCATGATCAACAGCTCCGAGAAACAAACTCTGCCAATTATACAGCAGCAACAAACAAACACTCAACTTGCATCAAGCAGCAGCTGCTGCAGTATATATTCAAAACTACAAAAACAAAATGATCACCTTTAATATGTTAAATCTAATTGTTTGTAAACTTTGATGAAAGCAGCAGCAACAAACATAGAAATTGCATCAATGTGCAGCTTCAGTATCATGAAATTAACCGACTGCAACAAATGAAGCAGCTCCCCCACCAAAAACAAAACAAAACAAAACTTTGCAGCTGCTGATTGCAACAGCAATTGCAAATAAAGCACTAGAAAAACTAAAAAACACAAAAAACTATGAAGCTGACTGCAAGAACAACAACAACCAAACAAATTCACTGGAAATTTTAGAAACAAAAACTTGGAAGCAACTGTTTGCAAAGTGAAGCAACAAGAATCTAACAAACAGTGGAAAACCCAAAAAACAGAAACCTAGCTGATTGTAACGGCAACAACAAACAAACAAACAATCAAACACTACTGGAAGGAACTCATGGAGCAGCTGCTGTATCTCCAGATTCATAAGCAGATGGAGGAACAAGTGCTAGCCAGCTAAATAGAAGTGACATGAGGCAAGTCATTCAAGCAAGCTGCTAAGTACTGTCTTGAAGTACCATGGAAACACTGTAACCAACGAAGGCTGTTCATAAGAGCTGCTAGTAAGGCTCCCAATGCTCAAGACTCTTTACCGATGGTTTCAGCTGGTGGGTCTTTTACCCAGTGAGTCACCGTCCCTACCGATGGTTTCAGAGGGGGTGGTCCGTTGGGTCTTTCACCCAGAGAGCCTTTACCGACGGTTTCAGCGGGTGGGTCTGTAGTCCGTACTGATGGATTCAGAGGGTGGGTCTGTAGTCCGTACTGATGGATTCAGAGGGTGGGTCTGAATACCGATGGTTTGAGAAGGTTTGAGAGAGCCTTTAGTTTTTATTAATTTTTTAGTTTCTGCTTTTTAGCGCTGTCTGTATACAGGGTCCAGACAAGGGTTACAGTATTAGTGTATATACCATACAGGGTTTGTGGAATAGGCTTGTGCCTGGGGGTGAAGAAAAGCCTATATAGCCAATGAGATTGTTTGAATGGGAGCCTTGAATTGTTTTGAGGAGTTAACTTGAGTAAATTGGCAGTTAAATGTTGTAATAGCTTTCATAGGTTTGTGTCTAGGTTCAAAGAGAAAAAATTTGCCCAACGAGATTGTTCAAATCAATGCCTCTAATTGTTTTGAAAAGTTGCCTCGGTGAAGTAGGGCTTACATGTTGCATGCAAAAAAACAGTCAAATTTGAAACAGCTTTTAACACCTTGATCTCTTGTTCTACTGAGAGATGTCACTCAGGTTGCACAAACCTTAACAATTTTAGCTTCCATTTTGAGTAGTGCCTCCCTGTTTCCAACAACTTTGTGAAATAAAAGTGGCTCTTTCGAGGTTGGAAAAAAATCTTGGGATGCACCCCCAACTAATTAATGTGAATCACACTGTTGTAGTGGCTACCATAGCGAATGAGACTCATGGGGGGGGGCTCATCCCTTCTTGGAACTCAAACCAAAATTTCACAGGCTAGTTTTGGCATTTGTATTAGAATACAAATGCCAAAACTGGTTGATTCTTATGGAATACGCTTTGCTAGGCTATGTTGCAAAGTTCATTTTACCTGTTTCTCACATCTATTTTCTACTTTGTGAAATAGATACAAGTCCATATTGCTATTTGGCTAATTTGCCAAGTTGATGTGTCTTTGCCTAAGTTGACTTTGCCACATTGCCAAGTCCACATTGGACAATTCTCAAGCACATGTTGCCAATCCTGCACTCTGGAGTCGCCAAGTCCACATTCCCAATTGTTAAGTGCATGTTACCAAATCACTAACTCCACATCACCAAGGCAACCTTGCCAAATTGCCAAATCCACTTCACCTTACAGACTGCCCAAAGGAGTTTCAAGCTGCCCATGAGATTTAAGATTTCTAGGAGCTCTCCTCTAAGATTCAACAGCAATTGGATATGAAACTTAGAGTAAAACAATACCTCACCCTAAGGCCAGTTTCGTCATTAAAAAATCCTTAAAATAGTAAAACATTTCTTTTTTGAAAATATGAAGTTGAGGTGTTGAAAACGGTTATAATTATCACAAGTTAAAATTTGAATAATTCACTCCTCATATGACACTATCAATACTGATTGTGAGAAAATAATAATTTCAAATTTATAAAAACGATTTTTTTTGAAAAAAACAGTTTTTCATTTTCTCTATGTGGAAGTTGAGCATAGGGTATGGTAGTCTCCTTTAGCATTGTTCTTTCTTTCTTTCTTTCTTTTAATTTAACGTCAATACCCGGACCACAAAGATCCATTTGACGACAATTACATAGTTGACTTGAGCAAAACACTCCTGTTGTCTAGGCAAGAAACTAAGTACAAAGCTACCACTTTCTGTTCAGCTGAATGCATCAATTCACGAAATAAGCTGCACGGTGTCAATTGTTTCCCTAACTGTTGACTAAACTTGCAACGAATGTCATGGTGAGCTGGGCACACTAACAACAAGTGGTCTTCATCCTCAACAGCTCCTAGGGAACATAGACGACAAATCCTATCTCTTCTCCGGACACTCTCAGGCTTTGCATGCCTGTCACACTTTACCTCCAAACGATGGTTTGAACATCTGAACCTTGACAAAGATTGCCTGAGCTGAACATTTGTGATCACTTGCAAATACCTCTAATGTGCATATGAGTATCCAGACTCTGTTGTACAGCTTGTGTTCATCAGCTGGTATGTACGTAATCTGCTACTATTGGTTCTGGCCTATTCACCATAAGTGGATTCTAGGTAAGAAGCATGCGCACTTGCTATAGCACACTTGATATTAGCATAGAGAACCTCAACACCTTGGTCTTTAAGCCACAACTGCACATTCCGGAGCCAACATTGTTGGTTATCATTGAGCATGCTGAGCATCTGGATCTGGGTCTGGTAGGCACAATACAACAAACAATCTGCTGTGGATTTTCGTAGTCTATCATAATACTTGAGAGTTTGTTGCCACCAGAAATATTCTAATGGATACCTTCCAAACTTCCCCAACACAACAAAAGTGCTTGTTGTTTTATTGACCCCTAATATTCCTCTCAGGAACATTCTATGCATTCAACACTAGGTAATTGAAGCAGCATGAAGAAGATTGAAGAAGAAGAATATTATGTGAATGGGAAGAATTAGATCTTCTTGCAACTCAAGATCTCGTCATTATTTGAATTTTGGATCCCTCCATCCAAAGTCATGAAGAGATATTATGAGTTTGAATTTATGCAAGCATTGTTCACAGAAAACTCAAGATCTCATAAACTGCAAAACACACTTATGAGGCAAGTTTATGATCTTGCACTGCTGGTGCCAAACTTGCATGATCTTATGCAACCAGACTTGGTATCTATCTCTTCTTCATGCTTGTGCCACATCTGGATTTAATATTTTCCCATCAGCTATACGTCCAACAGACCAGAATTTGTCTCAGCTTGCGCACCAAGTTAATTCAAGCAAGTCCCACCAACTCCCCCAATGCAGCAACAACTTAACAGGTCAGGGTGAACTTGCACCCACAATTTATACCTTCCCCTTTTTGAGTGAGGCTTCTTAGTGGCCACATTAAGCCTCAAAAAATGTTACATTTGTGTGGAGACCCTGAAAAAGCCTAGGGATGGGATATTTGTAATCTGCAAAAATATTTTAAATGGATTTTGGGATTTTTCCCATGGTACCAACGTGGGTTGCAAGGTCAACCAAGGCCAACTCCCTCATGTTGTCGGAGGAGAGAAGAAGAAGAAAAAATGTTGCAGCATGTGGTAGTAGGAGGGGCCTGGACCCAGCAAAAGGATTTCCTACTTTTGAGCTTCACCCCCAATTTGGGCGACTTCAGTGACAACCACTAATAAGTCGTCAGACAAGTGATGACTTTACAAATATCTTCAATATGTTCAAAAATAATTTAATGGGTAATTTGAATTTTGAAGGGGCTCCTCACAAGCTTCAAAGGGCCACCAGGTTGAAAAAGAGAGAGAGAAGAGGGAAGGAGGGGGAATTGAGCCTGGTCACGTTGTGAAAAAAGAAAAAATCATGTGCAATCTGAGTTTAGGGGTAAAAGTTTGGGCAGACCGGGAAAACAATTCAGGCATTGGACTATTCAGAAATTTTAATTTTATGGGCAGCTTGAAACTCATTCGGGCAACCCGAAGGTGGTGGTGATGCAGAATACCATGTGATCTTATCCAAAATAATCAATGCAACCTTAACAAGGGGAGGGAGAATTTTTTTTTAAGCCTACCCTGAAAACAGAATGCTCTGTCTTGGGACAGAGGAATAATTACACACTATAATGTGCTCTCTGGAACTACACTACAAGATTTCTAAGAGGTTTTTGCCCAAGCTTGTTCTTTCATGTGTCTCTGCCATGGCTTGCAGCAAATGGAGAAGATTAGAGAATTTCACACATGGAACTTGCACACATCAACTCCAACAAATTTATATTTACTGTGTGGGTAGGTGCATGCTTGCCATGCCATTGTAGCATTTTTGTGCTCACCAGCCTTTCAAGCTTATTTCTTTTCCAACTACTTTGGAGGACTGGGAATGGAATTAGGATTAGTGGAGAAGGAGCGCTAGAGGAAACTCTACCCGGACCAAGGGGGCAAGCAGAAAATTGATCTCTTGAAGAGAACAGTAGACTATAGTAGTTCAGAGGGAGACGGGGTAATGGTGTAACCAAAAGAAAAGGGTAGAAAGAAAATTTCCTGATCACAAAATACTCCCAGTAGATATACAAATTTTGTGAAACAATTCTCGCAACTTAAGTGCTTGGGACAGCCAATCCGGCACTGTTATAACCCCTTGGTGTTCCTGTCCTATCAGAACAAAATTCTCCATTTCTATGTGAATCTCCAGTGGCACATAGATGTCAATCTCTTCTAGTTTATTATAGTGGTAGCATTCAGTTTGCTGCTAGGAACAAATCCACACATTGTGAGTGGAAAAGCTAATGGGGTCTGGCTTGAAGTTAGAGCTCTCAATGTTCAATTAGTCCATATGAGCTGCTAACGTTCCTTCTACAATATGTGATAATGCAGGACACTTGACCTCATATTGGAAACATATTGACTTTGAGATATGAACCAAGGATGAGTAATGTATACCAAGTTGGCTTGCAACCACTCAGGAAACACAAAATTATGTGCAGCAAATGGTCTAGGGATAATTTTTTATTAATTCTCCCATTATGTTTTTCTTTTATCCACGTTCTACCCAACCCAAGGACACCCCACTAAGGTTTCTAGCATCTACGCTACTAATTGGATCGAGGAAAGGTTCAACCAAGGTATCATGCATATGTATCCCTTTACATGTTCCTATTTCTACAACTCGGACCTCCTTTTATGTGTCATCAACCTTTAACATTGACCCTTCATAAAATCTAATACTAACAAAAACATAAAGCTTGCCATGGTGTAGTCACTAGCACATCAAAAATCAAAACAACAACTCCCAATCTCAACAAGCTCCCACTTCTATTTTTCAAAATCAACCAAACCAACAAACCTACCTCCATTTGCCTTTGAACTCCTCTTCTTATGTTGTCATGCACCATCCTACTCTCCCTTTCCATTGAATGTTCATAGCGTCCTTGGCCACCCATTGCTTCTTATCAACTTGTTTCACATAATACACAAATAAACAAAGTTTCCTACCCAAGCTCACAAGTCTCCTTCAAGCAGTCATTGTAACCACTTATAAATAGTGAAAGAAAAAATTCCGCCATCTACAAGAAAAAAGTTGACGACCATTCAAAACAAAAACCAAAACCTTAAACGAAATCGTGTTCACATGAAAGAAATATCCAACTAACTTCCTATCCAATCACAATGGCTCTTTTATGCATTGGCAATGTTGCTCAACTACAACCCCATTTGGGGAATTAGAGTGTGTCCAGATGGCCGAGGCAAATTGGCCCTACATTGGGATCATGGTAAAAACCCTAAATCCCATTTACATTGCTTATAAATATTTTAAATATTTATAAATATCATCTCCATAAACTAAATCAGGGTCCTTGAATCCGAATCTATAATGTTTGGGGCTTGATATGGCCATTTAAATGGGTTTTGAAGTTTGTACCATGATCCCAATGTGGGGGTCAATTTGCCCTGGCCCTGTCTAGACTTTGTTTACATTGGATCAAATAATCAAACCCAAGTTTTTTCAACAATGCACTTGAGAAACATAAGCACCCACTCACCCCTTCAGAGAGCCTAATGCCAATAAATAACATGATTTTAGAAGAGGATTGCACTGGTTTTATAGATCACAAACAGGTTTAAGACTAAAACTATGTATGTTTATTACACAATTATGGAAATCTATGTTCTTGGTTGCATAAATATTTTCTCAACTTTTTTATTTTCTATGTATAACTTGTATGCCACACCATTCTCCTACCATGAACTACACCTAAACAACACCAAAACCTTTCAAAATTAAAATCTCGATTCCTTTCATAATTCTATTCCATGAAACTTTACATTCATACAATAACTTATTTCTATCGAATGAATATGTTTCCAAATGTCATAAACATCCACTTATATATTATCCAAAAGGAAACTAAATAAGAAATTTCCTAAAGTCTATACATCACATGGTTCCCCATGTGATTTCACATGCATAATAAAATGCAAAGACTTATCACATGACTTTCACATAAATTAATATGCCACTGTCAATGCATTGTCATGTGTCAAAGACTTATCGCATGATTTTCACAAAAATTAATATGTGAAAGTCAATACACCATGACCAAATCATAATTAAATTATGAAATCCTATGAACAAGTAAATCACCAAATTTACCCATTAAACAATTACATAGGTAATAATTTAACTACATCAAATTACAACTCCACCAACCCAATTAAAAGCTAACCTCTTGTATTACAAATTCTGTATGAATGAAAAAACATCTCAACAAATAAGCCCCCCAATTATCGGTCCCAATTGCTATTTAGGTACCTATTTGTGATTTGCATTAATTTGATGCAAGTGCTTTCCAAGTTCAATTTGCTTTTAAGGGCAACAAACATCTGATTGGCCCATCACCAAGAAAACTAAAACTATGGAGGCTCCCCAAAATAAATGTTTCTATTTTGATGTATGGAGTTTTTTTTCTTTGGCCCATCTATCTATTAAGGAAAATTGTTTGTTTTATTTGTCACATTAAAATCTCCCAAATTGGGCTGCTTGAAATTGTAGTTTTGGTATCTTTTGAAAACTCTCAATGACAAGGGGTGCATTGGCTTGGTTTCGTATGATTTGAACTAATTGTGTAAAAGTTATTGAGTATTGAATTTTTTTCACTAAAATTTACATTAAATCCGAAGTAAATATTTTAAAGGAATTAAGGTGTGCCTTTGGTATTGTTGAAAAGATCTCAGAAATTCAGATTTAACGAAACTTATTTGGTGAGTTTTGAACATAAGATGGGAGAGTCTAAAGCTATTGAATTTTGAGTGATTTTTATCACTAAAATTTGAAAAAAACTAAAAAAAACAAGTTTTGAGAGGAAAAATCCGTTTAATAATGTGTTCACACTTGAGTCAACATAAGATAAGGGAGATGTTGAAATTTAAGTAATTTTTTCATTGATTTTTAAAAATCATAAATATAAAGAAGAATTGACTAAAAAAACTCTATTCACACTTTGGGCCAAGGGTGTAGGCCACACTAGATACCTTGCAAAATATTGTTCATATGTTGAGTTCATCCTATTTTTGTAATGGGTTCACACTTGGGCCAATAGCACACACTAGTATAGGTGAAAGAGGACAACATTTGCCAAAGCATACCCCAAAAAAGTGAGGCATTATTGGAACGGGTTGAGGCACATCAGGAAATTGCGAAACCTAATGGGAACTTGATAGGAACATAGTGAGAACACATTGAGAACAAAGGAGAAAATGAAAATTCCTCTCAAACTGCCCTCCCCTCTCAACCCAAAAAAAAACAATTGGAGCCCCTTAATTGTATGATGTACCTTCACATTAGTTGCATATGATCCCTCGAATGTGCGGACTATGTGAATTTTTTTCCTTTGATTTTATTATTGAACTTGATGTAGCATTTGGATTGTTGCACTCCTAGCCCTGTTTTGGTGATGAGTGTCACATACTTGTTTAGAATGAGGAATTTGTCATTCTTTTATTATGAAAAAACATGGAAACAAATCACCCATGGAAAACCTTCAGCACAATAACTACAAAACACCTTGCAAAGTTCAATTTTCCTTCTTATAGGAAAAGTGTGTACATGGCTGCTATTTTTAAGTGACCCTTCTAAGCCTAAACCCACCTTAGCCTACACATCCTAGAATTTTCCCACAACCTCCTAGGATTTTGGTAATGTCAAAATTTTACATTTGGGGCTAAGTTTCTCTCGAGCATTTCTTGTTTCATGTTTACAATATTTTTATGCTTTGAGTGAAATAATTTGTCTGGTCTTGGTATAATTTGTCTTAGTTTTTTTTGTACATTGGAAATATCTTGGTCATACTATTTTTCATGCCTGTGACATCCGTTCTTGAAAGATCTTGTTTTCTTATTGTGTCTCACAAAGTAGGATGTTAAATAATATCATCAAACTTTGCGGGTGCTAGCTGTGTGAGACCTTATGGAGTGCCACATGGTTATGGCATAGGATTGAAAAAAAATTTTAAAAATAAAACTAAGATATTGTTATCCAAAAGTGGTTGGAACTAGGCTAATGAAAATCACCTAGCACTTTAGCTAGTTGGTGGCAAGTTTTTAAAAAAGGCCAAGAAGCAAAAGATGTAGAACCAATTTGTATGTCCCAACATATATAAGAAAATTGGCTAAAGAAATAGGGATCAAAAGTCCTAACACAAACAAGAAAACAAGTTCAACAACGAACAAAAAACTTACTTGTTGGGGAAGAAATGTAAAAAGAAGATGAATTTTTTAAAACAAATAAGGGATCAAAAGTCCCAACATATATAAGAAATAAGTCAAAGTGGTAATGACCTTTTTGAAATTTCCAAAATGATAGTATTGTTAGCAAAAATACATCATAAATTGACAAGAAAATGTCATAGCTCACATATTGTGGGCCTTGCTACCATTATTGTTGCCATGCAGAACGCATATTACCTAAGTATACATATCAACATTTTTACTCTCCTACTTTAATTTCCCATTCTTGTAGCTTGTTCTAAAAAGCAACAACCTTCCTATTTTTCTACCTTCTACTCCACAAAAAATCATAAAAAAGTCCCACAGACACATGATAATATTTTCATACTAAATCCATTTTTTTAATTTATTGCAACCTCCAAAGTACATTGACATGCTTTCTCCACTCACAAGTGACTTCAACTTTTCCATTAGAAGCCATCTCTAGAACCTTTCTAATCACACATAAGATAGTCCAAAAATAAGAGGAAATGATATAAGGAATCTTCATTTGGTCTTTTTGTTTTTTTAACCCCTCTCTATCCTATCCTTCATAACTTTCCTACCAACACCCTCGGAGATAATGAGCATCCCTTGAAAAGGTTCCTTATCACTCATAATCACAACGAACCCAATATGCTCGTATTTTTATGGTGGTCATCCAAGTCTTCCCTTAAGTTAACAGGAGTGTGATGGTAAATTAATTGCCACCATGTACTTCTAATACTAACTAAATCTAATAGTTTCATTACCTAGGTAATTATGGAATGGTGAACAACCCCACCTATTATTAATAACTAGGAATTATTGGGATACCTCTTAAATAAACTACTCTACTATGGGTAGACTAGTTTGGCAACAAGTTGCCTGATAATTTTATTTATTTTTTCATTTATGTTTGGTAGGAGTGATAATAATATATTAAAATTAGGCATTACACTAAATAATGAGGCTATATTAGCTTGATTGTTTGTTTCAAAGTTTTGGCACAACTATTAATATTTTTCAAATTTTTTGACAATTCCAATTTTATTTTATTTTTTGTGCCTGATCAGCCTAAGTACTAAGGTAGTTTTACATTAACTTGCTCGTTAACATGTTTCTTCTTTTAAATGTAGTACCATGTTGCCTTCATGTTTTTACCAAAGTTCAATTTGTTAGTATTTGGCTATGGAGAAATGTAGTGTATCCACTTACACGAATTATACATTAGATTAGATAAAATAGGGAGATCTTACATTACATGCATCATGTAATGAATTGAACCCACAATTGTAGAATCCAATTATGACTCCCTAGATTAGAACATGTATTTAATTAATTTAGAACTAAAGTGTTAATGTAGGACTTAACTCAATTTAGTAGGTGGGAACAAACCAGTGTTGGCCGGTTATAGTATTTCAGACTAAAGGATATGCATAGGGCTTTTTAAAAAAATTGTCTAGTAGAAGGATATGCATTCAAATATTTCAAAAATTTCCTAGTAGAGATGGTTATGCATCAATGGAAATTTGTCATTCCTTGCCAGTTATGCATTTTCTGGTTATCACATTTTCGGTAACCTCTAGATATGCACACAGGATATGCATGTAGCAAAGTTAAACATGCTAGTTGTGCAAATAAAAAACATTCAAACATTCAAAATTGAAAGATCAATATTCAATTAGTTTACAGGGGAATTGAACCCTGGTTTTTCTTAAAACCTTGCCCACTGCAGTGCAAGCTGCCTACAAAACCAACATCCACATAAAGACAGCAGGTCTTCATTGTAGCCAGTACACTAGAACTGCCTGATACCAAATGTTTTGTCTGCTCAGTTGCCCAATAAAAAGATGGATGATGCCCAAACACAAATCTTGGGTGGGTTCTATTATGCATGCTTTGAGTGTGTAATAGATACTAAGAGACATAATGTGTCTCCTAGTGTGCATTACATGTTCAAAGCGTGTATAATAAACACAATTTTTGTGTCTGGGTCATCACCAAACACATTTTGATCCGACAACTGGGCACTCAGGGAGAAAGGTCACAGACAATATTGAACTGTCTGTAGTACAGACCTACTGCAGATTTAGCGTTGGGGAACAGCCCCATTAATCGGTAAAGCCTATTAGAAAAAGTCCAAATTTGAGTAACATATCAAAAGTGGGGATGGGAAAGAAAAATTCAATAACCGACGACCAATTAGTGATCAGAAATAAAATAAGAGTGTGTCCAGAAGGAAAAGAGAACAGAATTAGAATAACAGATCCCAAGTAGACAAAGGCCATGAAGGTGTTCAGTACTGTATGGCTTGCTTGGATCCCAAGCTTCATGACTACTAACTAGCTATGCTATCTAGATACTAGATAGTGCTTCTGCTTGACGGTAGTAGTTCAACTACCAAGTGATTTCATGTCAACTTAATAGACTTATCGGTAAAGTATTCAATCTGAGACTAGGCCTAGTGGGCCCCTATTTCGCTGAAACGATTCAAACCCCAAGTGATTTCATGTCGAACTTAATAGACTTATCGGTATAGTAGGACCCTGTTTGAGACTACTGGGCCTCAAATTCCCTGAAACTGAAATGAGAAGTCAGGACGAAAAGTGTACACAGGGAAAAACCAACGACTATAAACTAGTTTTCTGAACTCAATTGATCCTCAGGGGGGTTTCACCTCTAATTTTGGATTTGCGCTTTACTGATGCTCACATTCTTCATTAAGTCAAGGATTGTCAGAATCAGATCCTCCAAATCTTCTGAACTTTGTACCCAATTTTGCTAACTTTGGGGACAAGCTCAACTGGGGATGAAACATGAATCAGAGGGTTAAACTAGGGCCCAAATCCAGGGTGACTCTGAAGATAGCTCTAATAAGTGCTTCCAATCTCCACTTCCATTTCTTGCATGTGTTTTGGTGCTTTTGTGGAGTGAAGTTTTTGCAGATTTCCCATCCATGTATGATTTGAGATACAATTTGGGTTTGAACTGAAACCAATTTGTGAGTGAGAGCTGGAGACCCGGTTGCACTCTGTAGGTTGTTATTTTAATCAAATCCATTTTACATTAAAATTCTGTAATCAAGGACCTTCTAATATGCTTCTAAGGAGATAATTAGCTTCTTTTTCCTTGAACCCAAATCAAAAGCTTCAGACTGGTTTCGAGCAGTTGTGAGAAATAATAAGGGGACTAAAAGAAACAGTGGTTGAAGGATAGGTACTAATGATTTGATTTGGCCACAGCAAACCAGCACTCCACTGGTACACCATGAAGGATGGATGGTATGTGGACAGGAAACAGTTCCCTGTTGGATTCCAGTTCCTTAACTAACCATGTTGGTTAGCTCAGTTGCTTGTTTTACTACCTACCTACTAACCAGGTAGGTAGTAAAAACAGTCGTCAGCTATGTAAACAAACCAGCTACTTACCTAGTAGTTGCCTCTTTTCCTACCTATCTGCCTATATATAGGACCCACTTGTTACAAAATGGGTTACCAAGGTGAAATCAAATATTAACTCAGTTACAGTTGGCATCTAGTGGACGAGTGGGTGCCCGTGACCTTCGGCCACTGTGAAGTCCCTCCGTTTCTTTAAACTTGGTTCGCGTTTTAGTTTTTTTTTAGAAACTTTTAACTTTTTTATTTTTTTATTTTTATGTGTTTTCTATTATTATTATTATTTTGTGATCATCCAGCCGGACGAACATTTCATCCATCCCTTTAATCGGGACAGACAGTAGCTAAAAGAAAAAAAGCTTCCCCAAAATCCATCCTGTCATCAAGTCGGACGTACATTTCATCCATCCCCTTAATTGGGACGGACAGTAGCTAAAAGAAAAAAAAAGGTAGTCTTGGTCAATACAAAAGAAAAAAAAAAAATGATTCTGAGCTGTCCAAGGCCTAAATATTTTTTTTCTGGTCTTCCCCTAAATCCGTTCCGTCATCAAGCCAGACGGACATTTCATCCATCCCCTTAATTGGGACGGACAGTAGCTAAAAGAAAAAAAAGGTAGTCTTGGTCAATACAAAAGAAAAAAAAAAAAAAAAAATTGATTCTGGGCTGTCCGAGGCCTAAATATTTTTTTTTTGGTCTTCCTCTAAATCCGTCCCATCATCAAGCCGGACGGACATTTCATCTGTCCCCTTAATCGGGACGGACAGTAGCTAAAAGAAAAGAAAGGTAGTCTTTAGTTTTTTTT
>Ga0209611_10003578_pt1 | contig 26857 bp, 22 predicted proteins | sample S1TSphgellanicum_3_FD_187693 | JGI IMG/M metagenome (GOLD analysis project Ga0209611, IMG submission 187693) | Host-associated microbial communities from peat moss isolated from Minnesota, USA - S1T2_Fc - Sphagnum magellanicum MG (SPAdes) (version 2) | ecosystem: Host-associated > Plants > Peat...
TACTACTACTACTCCTAGATGAGCTACTACTGCTGGCGCTGCTGTTGCTAAAACCCAATTGTAGTATCCACTTAATATGCCTTGTACTACTGTCACTGAATCGAACTAGCAGAAGTACTATATAAGCTGCTCAAGGGACTTGCTAGCCAGCTTGAAGTAGTGCAGCAATCGAATAAGTTCATCGAGCAGCTCCTCGAAGATCTTCTCGGCACGGTCTTCCTATTTCCTCTTTTTCAACAGCTCGGTGGATTCATCCAACTCGGCGGACACAAATTGAAGCATGATGAGGAGACCGTCAAAGCGCGTCGCCGCGTCCTGCTTCATCTTGTTTTTTAGCTGTTTGTTCAGTTTCGTCTACTTCATGTACATGACCAGCTCCTTCGAAGCATCAATCGTGTCATACACAAACGGGGACTCGTCGTAGAAGAGGTAGACAGGAGCCTGTTTGACGTTGTCCACTTGGCGCGTCTACTTCCATAGCACATAATTGATGACGATGGAAATGCGATGGCAATTGCACAGGTCCAACTCGAACTGTGACGACATACCTTCCGCACCCCTATTGTTTCCCGCCGTATCCAACTTGACTACCACCTGCCAGTCCGCAGCCTAATCCGTCACGTTCTCCTCCTTCTAGGTTATGAACGGGCGGACACTGTTAAGAAAGTCGCAATGAATCGCTGCCGCGGTGTGACTCGTGCCTTCGCTGAACTCATCACAAGACATGACGCGGGCGTGCATGATAAAATTGACGTCGATCAGGTGCATGGTGTCAACGTTGTACGCCGTTTGCGTGGCGTCGTCCATCCAAATGTCTGTGGAAAATGAGGCACGCCCATTGTCTTGAAAGTGGTTGTGTACAATGCCCTGGAGCTTGATGATGCCCTCTTCGGAACGGTCCATGGTCCTGCGTTTGATTGTCTGTCGGGATTGCAACAAATCATCAGCAAGAAGCGGTGTCTTGTTTGCAAAGCTGATGTCCAGGGTTGTCTGGATGACATCATGGAATCCCAGGCCTTCCACCACCACAAACAGGCGAATGTCATACGCACACATGTTGACTAGAGAATTGGTCATGCTGGCTTTGGCATGATCGGTCGGCACGCCTTTCTTGGTCGCCCAAGCATGTAGGTTGCCAAAGTTAGCAGCAACAGCCACACGGGAGCAGGTAGGGTGCTCAATGACGACATACCATCACGGGAGTTATATACGTAGATAGTGAAGTAGGTGGGCTTCATGCAGGCGACCGCGTACATCCTCTTGGTCCTTGCCTTGCCATCCAACTCCACTAGCACATCGAAGCACACCCACTGCCCAGTGGCCTTCACGACCACCTGACCCATGCGCTCCCATAGTTTGTTGTCCGATGGCCTAGTCGAAGACGTAAAAGGAATCACCTGATATTATGGGTTCTTGCTGCTCAAATCAGCGGATATCTTCTTCTTGGCGTCATCAAGCGACTCGAAGCACTCCATGTCCAATGTCTCAGACTCAAAACTCAGATTGAGACTTGGCGCGGGTATGCAGTGTCCTATTCGTGCCATACGTAGTCTGTCACAACGTCAAGTTACGTCTAGGTATGTGTTCGCTCATCCTGTTGTTCGTTTGTGCTCACTAACTCACTATTCGCATGTTCGCTTCTAGGTTCTTCCTCTGCTACCATCAACATGTAGATTCGGCTCCTAATCTTCACCATTAATTTTCTTAATCATTTTGCGAAACAGGGCGTAGTCTTTATATACCGGCCGCAGGCGTAGCCGATGGCTGAGGGTGCACAGCCGCCTGTAGCCGCCCGCTAATCAAAATCCTAGCCGCAGCCGCAGCCGATTTGTGGCTGCGGGCGGCCAGCCGTTGGACAACATTGCCTTGGCCCCCATCTTTGGCTTTTTTATCCTGTATCTTTTAGTTAATAAAATGAGGGTGTTTTGTGCACTTGTGAATGAGACAGCTTATAGTTGTGGAAGGTTTTCAAATTTTGTGGTTTGATTTTTGACTTATTATTACATTCTGCTAAAAGTCTTCCGAAGGTTGGCATTCCTGCACAAATTGTGAAGTTATTATTGTCTTTCCTTTTTGCTGTCTATCTCCTATTACACAGGTATTCATAATTGGAGCGTTCCTCATGCTGTGTGTTCATGTCATCTTTTGAAAAAAAATAGGTTGAGCACAGATAACAGGGACTGTAGACAATATTTTGTTCGCCGAAAATGAAGTCGTTGCAGTACAGGTGGTAGGAGGTCCTGAAACAATAATGCTTTTGTGGGTGTTTTAGCTCCACCAGGTTATATACATCTCTGGGAACTCTAGCAATAGGAAACTCATCTACAAGTTGACAAAATTGTGTCTCTTTCAGGGGTTCAGGGCCAAGCATGGATCCAGGTACTCTGAGTGAAGAAATGATTTTTTTTGCTGGACATGAATTGAAAGCCTCAGGGGACTTTAATTGTTGATCAACTGTCATGATCAATGATTGGCTGGTGGATGGGTGATTGAGATCATCTCACTAATGGATGGGGTTTCTCCTCTCTTTATTCCTGCCATTGTTGCGCTATTGTTTTTGTTATGTTGGTCTATGACACAAGCAAGTAAACCTATGGCTAACATGCATCCATGTACTTGAGGATATAGGTTCTTCACCTTCACTTTTAGTTTATCCATTATGGTTACTCTTCCTTTTAAGATTGGAAATGGGAATATGTTGGCCACTTGGGTGTAATCACAAGAATTGGAGGATGGAATTTCAGAGTTACTGGGGTTGCTAACACTAGTCTTCAGGGAATGTGGAGTTCCATTGATTGGTATTCTGGATGTGGGGGTTTTGGGGATCATTTGAGCTTAACTTTGTTCCAGTAAAGTGCAGTGTTGGTTCTCCAGAAAAAGTTTAGGTCACTTAGACATTTGCCATACTTGTGGATTGTCTTAGGAAAAAGCGCCTTACACGTGACACATCTAGCTGTTTTTCCTTCTTTAATGTTCAACATGGTTCAACGGGGGGGGGGGGGGGGGGGGGGGGGGGGGCTCTATCACATGGCCAAGTTGGTGCTACACAAAGCTGCTCTGTGCACTCTTGACTTGGTTATGAAAATTCTTAAGTTTGGGTGAAGAGTTGTGTTAAAATTAGTGCTCAAATGGTGTAATAAACTTTTGTTGCCACATCAACTGTTGAGGATATCCTATCTACAAAAGACAAGCCAATTGTCCTCAAGGGATCTAGACAAGTGGCAATCCCTAGGGCACATAGTGACCTTTGCTCATCATGTTTTTTATTGAGCAAGGTATTTGTGCATTATAAAAATTGAATTTTCAAGCTTTCCTTTAATGTTGGTAATGCTAAAGGCTACCATATGGAAAATGTTAAACAAGCCAAGGGTCTTGAATGCTACTAGTATGGAGGGACTATCCCATGTCACCATGACGTCATCCTTCTTCTTACCTTCATAACCTCCGAGGCCTCCATTTCCCTCCTTGCATAACAAGCCTTCCATTCATCTATTAGTTACATTCTCGTTATCTATTTTGTGTAACGGACCATTGTCATCCCCATCCCCATGGTACTCTTGTGCCATGCATGCCATACCACAATGTCTTCTCACCATCATGACGATGGACCTTTCGTTTTAAGGTGTTGTTGTTGTCATGTGTCATTGCACATGTTTTGTAGTTTGTATCGCATAGTCCTGCAACGTTTCCTTCCATCGTTTCTCTACATGCATGCACCCATTGTCAAATGCTCTCACAACAACTCTCATTTTTTTCGAATGCCTTCATCATTGATCAATTACATCAATACAATTGCTACAAATGCTTCTACAACACCCTATCTAGGTGCGTGCATTACCCAATTCAAAGGTCTTACATTGCTTGTAGAAACTACATGTAGAAGAAGTTATATCTGCTTGGCAAGCTTAGATGCACAAATTACAAGTGGAAGATCGTTTTTCAATCCTTTTTCGAAGTTCCCAAGTGCATGATTTTGTTTGAATGTTGTGTGCCTACATGGAGATGTCTATTTCCTTCCTTCTTCATTGTTGCCTTCATTAGTTTGGTCAGAGTTTTCAACATTTTACATCTCCCAAAGCGATCCCAGTTCCCCTTTCTTGATTAAATAGATAGGAACTCTTTGATTGCATGTTTCTTGCAGGTGCTATTCCTTCATTTGATTTCAACTACGTTTAGTGACATTTTACAGAAGATCTAGTTTTTTTTTGTGCTCCCTAGAGTCGAAAAGGTATGCATTGTTCATGAGTTTCCTTTGTAACATGTACATGCTATTAAGTCTTCTTGTTTCCATGGTTTTTTTTTGTTTCTTATCCTTTGTAACCTACAACTCATTTGAAACAAGGCATTCAACCAAATTATAATTGTAGGCTTTCCCTTATAACATGCATGCCCACAAATTGTCCCCATTTTGTGCTAACAATGTCTTTGTGGTGCCTTTGCAGATCAATTGAAGCACATTGTGTAACCTATAATTCATTTCAACAAGGTACTCATTCCAAGCAACCTCAATCTATCCTCTATAACATGCCCACAAAATGTGTTTAATTCGATACCTTGCCTGAATTGGCGTATTTTGTCAACTCAATCCTAATTGAAACATGATTTACTAAATGATTTAAATTCCAAGTAACATGTCCATGCCTTGTAACAAGCCCCCTCTTATAATATTTTACCTTGTGAGTCATTTGATGGAACTTGTTTGATGGTGTTGTAATTAGGTCCATTTGCTCAAATAATATAATGATGCCAATTTCATGTAACATATCTTGGAACATGTCCTTCCTCATGAATTGTTGATCCTATACCTTATTAGTTAGGGTATGTAACTTGTTTTGCTTCTCCCATAACCACTCCCACTTGCCTTGATGTGGTCACCTCAATTATTTCATGTGACATTTGACAACATTCTAGTGTTGTCCTTGCAAGTACATTGAGCCACAGTTTGTAACTTGTTATTCATCTCAACAAGGTATTCCATATATCCTTTATAACATGTCCATAATTTGTGTATAAAATCCTATGTGTAACATGGATCACTAAATAATGTCAATCCCATCTTGTAATGTAGTTTTTAGTTATATGCAAAAACTTGTTTGATGTTGTTGTAACTAGTCCCCTTTACCTTGATAATATAGTAATCCCAATTTGTTGTAACATTTGACAGTGTCTCTTAACTTGTGAAGGCTTCTTGTAACAAGAAATGCAAGAAAAATATTATGGGGAAGAGGGCAAGTGAAGAAGGTGGCATTAATGTTATCAAAACTTAAGATTATGGGAAGGTGTACATGGATCACCATAAAGAAACTTTGGAAGTAATGATGGGATGTGTTCAATAGCCACCTCCTAGTCCTTTTAACTATAAGGACATTTGCTAGTGTAATGAGTACTGCGTAATGCCACAATATGGTGTGGATGGCACATGCTTTCACAAGAAGGTTTATGTGGCATATATTCCATGGAACATAGTTCATGATTTCTTAGCTCGGGAAAAAACAAAAGGGGATGTGTAGAGCAAATTCATCTAAAACAACAATTGGGGCAATGAATATTTGAAAAATCCACAATGGAACAATTATCCTAGAAGCATGCAATAAACCAACTTAGAGCTAGTGGTCAATAACATATAACATGATTGTACATGTTATTTCAAAGACATACATAAAACAATCATGCAACAATTAAGGCATCAACTAATCTTGACTGCCATTGTTCATTAAAGTTATGTGAAAGCATTACACTTGTCACAATGCAATACTTATAGAACATAATGAACATATTATAAAGTGGGAATGTCAATTAGGCTTTATCAAACCATTCATTTCTAACATATAATATTGCATGCACATGTTTAAATTAATGTGACATGCTATAATACATTTTAGTTTACACTATTAGGGTTTATATGCATCCACCAATGTGAATGATGGCATTGAATTCTACACAGGTATCATTGTGAATATGGACTAATAGATTCTTGTAGCACCATGCAAATTCTTCAACCTAATATGGCCTCCAAGAAAACCAAGAGGGAAAAAAAAGGTAATGAAATTGTTAGCCAAGGGCATAAAGGTCCCTGAACTTCAATGAAAAGCTGAGGAGATTCACAGAAAAAAGGGTTTTGTTGTTCATTCACTTTGAAAAGATGTTACCTTCACCCGATAGTTGCAAAAGTTTCTTACACCACTTTTCAACATGTCAACAAATTGGGTCTTATTGTCCATGGTAATGTCAAATCTAGTTACAAGTCATCATTTTCAGCCCATGTATCAGAGGAAACTAGACCTTTTGTTTTGGAAAACCTTCACTTGGGCCTTTTTATATATCAAGTTATGAACAAGCACAAATATCGAATGAAGGAGATCATGGAAAACAATGGAAATTTGTCGAAAGATTTTTGTTAGTGAGCAAAACATTCATAACATGTCAAGAAAACTTACAAAAGAAACCTACAAGAAAGATGAAAGTGATGCAAAAAGTGTTCAAATGTGGGTCACTAAAAAGGTTTTCTTCTACCAAGAATTTAATGTTCAAGTTGAAGGAAACTTGCATGGTGGTAACATGCTTTTCATAATTCGCATATAAACTAAATGGGAAAAGGAAATGATGTTATGTCATGGACATGAAAGTGGTGTGTCTATTGATGCTACATTTGGAATAAATGACAAAAAGGTAGCCATATTTCTTTACGTTAGGGATACATTGTTCCAATAACATGCAATATATGTGAATATCCTAATATTTAGTGTGTGCATGTTATAGGTCCTTCATTGTAACATATGTTTTTGTCTACCTTCCATTCTAACATGTAATATCTTTTGTTGATGATTATCATTTTCTAACATGTAAGTGGTAATTTTGTGATTTATTTTTGTAGCTTTTCATGTGGATGTTATAAGTTTTGTCTCGCAATGCCATTGTAACTTGTAATTAGTAACATTTTCTTTTATATAACATGCCAACTTGGTGTTCTTGTGTCCACAATTTCCATTGTACACCATGATGGTTTTTGATTAATGGCATAATGATGTGCATGTTGCCTACATAATCACTTCAAACTACAAGATACATGATTTGTCCCCTTGGATGGATGCTTTGAACAAAAGCTTGTTGCTTGTTAAGGCTTATTGGCACCCTAATGCATTCATTGTTGATGATACTCAAGTAGAAATAAACCACGTAAGGTACATGATGACATGACCACTTTTACTCATCATTGGTGGTATTTTATTGCAAATAACAAGTTTCAAAGCATGACAACCAACCCAACCTAACTATCTAAATAACATATATTAACTTTAGCAAATATTATGTACCTATAATATCTTATATGATAAGTATGGTTCATCACATATAACCACAACTTCTTGCATGTGAAGTTTGTGGGTTACATGGTTTGTAACTAGGTTCTACACATTTGGTAACTTTTCACATTGCAAGTTTGTTATAAGTTACACTACAAAAATTATCTCATTATAATTGGAGCTTTTTGAATGTACCCCTATGTTCATTTTACGTAATTGGAGTTTGATTATATGTGACCAGCCAAGTGTGACCAAGAACAAAGATATTCTTATGTTTGTGACATGCTAAAAGAACTTGGTTGAAACAAGCATGCATTAAAATTAAAAATGTTTTTACTTGTGGGAGTGCATTCAAGGTGTTGGGAAATATAACACAAATTGCCCAAATGATCAAAAGTTGGATCCATGGGCAAAAGTTAAATTGGCAAGGGTAGCAAATGAAATGCCCACTATTAATTCCTTTTGGAGTTACATAAAGTCTAAATGGTTACAAAAAACTCGAATGTGGGTGATGGGTAACCATAACTTACCTCATGCAGGGCACAATACTAATGTGGCCATTGACAACTACCATGCAAATTTGAAGGGCGCCCTTTGTTCTTTCAAGGGTAGAGTCCATGGGAGATGTGTGGATTGGGCAATACATGAACTAGTTGGTGATGTTTTGTTTCATTATTGGTACCAATCCTTGTGAAAAAACCATGGATTTGTTTAAAATAGAAAACAAGAACAATTTGTCATTAATGTGCTTTTGAAGGTGAGGATGATTCCAAATGTTTATGTTGCATTACCAACTAGCAATTATAGAATGGCATTAGTTACATTTAGGAAGCGGCTTCACAAAAAGTATTGGGTTCACAACCTAGAATTTGAATGGACATCTTGTGACCACCTATATGTAAAACGTGGGAACATTTGCAAGCACTAATTCAAAGTGCTCTAACTTTTTCATCCCAAGCTTGTAGAATGTTCGATAGCATGTTACTGCGGTGCTTTGAAAGGGATAGTTCATGGAGGTTTCCAAAATCTATACTAGGCAGCTAACTAGGCAACTCATCAAGCAATGTGCAATACACTCCACTAACATTAAGGACCCCAAAAACATCATCCAAGGTGAACTTAAAGAATGAGATTTGCTACCTTCAATTTGAGTTGTTGGAGGAAACACAAAATAACAAGTTGTTGATGGAACATTTGTTTTCTTTATTGTAAAATATTAATGGTAAGCAAAAAACACTTCAAGTAGAAATTCAAAATGGAGTGTTACATCCTTCTCATAAGGAGTCAACTTTCAAATGCAACCTAGATAATAATGGCTAGAACTTAAAGTGTCCTAAGGATTTTCTAGAAAATGATTGATAAATGTATGAAGAGTGGGCATTGTAGGTCTCTGGTGTGTTACATGGTGCAAACGTCATGTGTTTAATTGAATTATAAGCTTTAGAATGTGTTTGTAACATGTGTTAAGATAAGCACCATGAACTATTATGTGTACATGTTTGTCAATGAACATGGGTCTTTTGTAATGTAACTTGTAGGTACATAATACATCATGTGTAGTTACCATTAACTTCATAATGAGCCGAAGACACAACATGTGTAACTTTTGGGGGTTATCGTAACATTTGGCATGTTTTTACAGTAGCTTGTGTTAGCAATTTAATGCAACATTAAATATTTTAACCTGCACAACAATCTTTTGAAGTCTCTAATAATTAGTGTATGTCTCTTATACCTTGTAACATGTGAAGTGTATGTTTTTTGTAATAGGTAAAGTGTATGTCTCTTGTACTTTGTAACATGTGAAGTGCAACATCTACTTGTTTATTCTAATGAACTACACTTAGTACTATAAGTTGCTTCAACCATCTTGTGGAGTTTGGTGCATCAACTTGGCATGTTTGATACGTAGAATGTAATAATACTTTTGGTAGAATGCATCACTATTTTTGTAAATGGTAAAAATATTTTCTGCAAATTTGGCATCAATATTTTTTGTATAATCTATACCATTGAATACACAATGCACCTTGTTGTCCTCATGTTTTGTAACACAAAACTTCTCTTGTAGCCTTATCCATTGTAACATGTGTGCTGGAGTCCCATGAACACATAACCTAAACTAGCATTAAAATAACAGAATTTGTAACATGGTTTGTACATGTTACAACACACCTCCAACATGTTATTAATTGAATTGGTCATACAAGTTTGGTGGTTCATGCAAAAGAAGTTGTAAAATGTTTGATTTGCATGTACTACCAATGAGAAGACAACATATCTATTAATCATAGGTCAAATCACAAAAATACATCTTCATACCAAATCTTTCAAGAAGGCATTGATTTTGAATTTTTAGAAAATAAGTTGTTAGACATGATGAATTTTTAGTGTAAAAAATGGCATGCTATAGAAGATGTCAAAGTTCAAATCCTTTACAAAACTACCAAGATTTGTCACACTATGGGTAATCAACTTCTGCCATAGTTTAGCATGAATTATCAAAATGTTTATACAATAGTCAATGTTCAAAGATATCCAATTGTTAAGTTGGTTTTTGATTAGGCATTACTACCTTTGTTGAACTTTTGTTGTTGTCACTTTTGCTTTTGAATTGCCATCCTAGCTATGTGACCCCTATTACATGCAAACCATCAAATGCATCAAAACAACATATGTCAAGGTTTCAACGATTCAAATTCTTAAAGAAGCACACCTTTAGATGACATACTTTTAGATGTGATGAAGAAGGCTTGTGGCTAACGCTTTCACCTTTCGAGTTCACTAATTATGCATCTTTATAAGGCTTACAATTAGTAGAACCTTCATACCTTGGTGGCTTTCCAAAGTCCCCCATAGAAATGCTAGCATGTTTTGTTGGAGCATGCCAACTTGGGGCCATTAAGAATGCCAATGAGGACCTAGATTCACCAACTCATTGTAAATGCGCATGTGTAGATCGAACATCAATCCTGCTTGATAAGGTGTGAGCAATCACCTACCTATTCCTATTGGCCAAGAAGGCTCATTCTCATTTGTGAGCTGGTTCGGATTATTTAGAGGTGTATAAAAGGCTTCTGCTTTTGCAACTTATTGGTCTTCGTATTATTCAACAATGCTAATACAATTTAACGTCTCCCATATCGCTTTCCAAACCCTATCAGCTTGTTTTTGAGTGGCTTTTTTACTATTAAATCCTAATCCCACCATAGTTACAAATCAAGCATTCTCACTCAATCAATGAAATGTTGCCCTTGTAGCAATTGCTCTTTGTGTACATTCAAAACTCAACCTTAATTCTTGAAACAATTATTTTATTTACTCACAAAAACCTTCAAATCTTTCATGCTCAACCCAAACCTTCTAGTAATGGCAAACATACTTCCAATGCACCTTCAATTGTGAGTTTTTCACACTTAAGCTTACTTGTTAACCTAACATGACTGATTTGAATTGATTATGGGGTAAAAGCACACTATGGCCCCCAAACATTGTAGTCACAAATACTGCATTTCTACATTTGGTTTTTTCATATAAGTATAGACATCACATTTTGGATTATTTTTATTTGTTTGAAGTATATTGGATTAGATTTAGACTTAAAACAATCATTTAAAAACAAAACTCCAACAACATTTTTGAATTTCAACATATGAAGTATATTTGTGACGAAATAATACTCATCACGAAATATGAAAAATTGCATACATACTTCAAACTAGGGTTGTGGGTGGAATTTTCTAGTGGATTTTTTTGTGGTCACTATTATTGATATACATCAATTGAATATAGGGCCATTTGGAAGTTTGAATTTTTTCCTGAAAATTCATTCAAAATATGTTTTTTTTCAATTTTTTCAGCAATAAAAAATATATATCATATGTATTTAAAGAAAAAACCAATACCAAATGAAAGAAAAAGAGATTTTATAGTTGGGCATTGCATTATTTTTTCAGATTTATTTTGTTTAGTAATGTCTTATGAACCACAAACATGAGGCTCTATGGCTGACAAAAAATTACACATTATATATGTTGTGTACATTGATTTTATTCAATCCTTTTCATCTAATCGTTGGATTGAAATTAATCTTGATTTAAAGTAAAATTTGAATTCCAAAATGTTCTTGTGCACATTCTAGGATTTTTTGTTTATGTATAGGATTGTCAAATGATGCCATCAAAATTTAAACTTACTACGTATGATGATACTAATTATACATCACCTTTTTTGGTGAAAATTGGCTCACTCATAATGTGCTTTCACCCTATGGGGAAATGCCCCTCAATGGTTAAACATATTACATATTATACCTGTAACAATGATAAACATTAATACAACATACATAATTTGTGACCTATGTTACTAACTTATAAATGTTAAAGGTTCCTTGTTAATATAATATTTGGGTAATGTTACTTGTTTCACTGTTGCATATTATAGTTTATGTTTGTTACATGGATTACATTTAAATTTAATTATTTATTAACATTACATGGTTTTACATGTGAATGTTGTTTGTTACTATTAATGTAAGTTGTAATTAATTCTTAATGTACTTGGGTTACATGTTAATGTTGTTTATCACTTGTCAATTTACTACATATTTATATTACTCGCATTGCATATACATCCTTTATACCTTAAGTATTGTGTCATTTCCTAAAGACAAAAATAAACAAATTTGAAAATTATAATTTGATTTTATCAAAACTTAAAGGGTGAAGAGAAATCTTTTTAATTTTGCATCTATGAGTGGCCACAAGTCTATTTGACCTTTCCAACATGTGCTTCCAATCCCTGGATAATAACCATCATTGTTATTAAACATGCACCCCTTTAAATTTAATACTTCTACGTGTTATTAAACAACTATGCTTTAAAATTAATATGTCAACAAACATAAATAGAAGCGCCAACCCAAAAGCATCTAAGTAACAACTTACAAGTGTTTTTCACACTTAGATTGGATTATGTTTCAATTTCTAACCATAGTCTATTGCGAAAACCAACATTAAAGGAACATTTTGAACAATAACAAAGAATCATACAAAATATTTAGAAATGAATGCGTTGACCACCTACTATGTAACATCCCTTGTGAACTTCATGTGTTCACCCACAATGGGTGAAGGTCACTGTCAAACCTAAACCCAACATGGGTAGTTTAAATTACAAGATTTGCAATAATAAGATGTCAACTTTAAACCCTAAACTTGAAAATGAGAAGAAAAAGACTACTAAAAAAAACACAAAGATAAATTTAAGGTTTTGGTCAAAGTTAGCTTCCTTTAAGGGTGTTTAGTTCAATGCCCAATTGCTTTCTTCTTCAGCAATTAAATGTCTTTTAAAGCTCTACCATCCAAAATAGTTTGATCATAACCTACAAAAGCACAAGGACATTGCAAGAGAAGATTACATGCACAATAACATACATTAATTATATTGGATTACAAGTCCCACCACATTGCGGTTATATTATGTTATACACCACTACATTACAGTTACATTACATTATATGTCATCAACATACATGTTGAAAGAAACATCATCTCAATTTTGTATACATACATATTAATGTACATGTAACATAACATGTTTGGAAATGCTATGGGCACTAAAACATTTGTCCTTAGTTTTTTTTACAAGGGGCATTACATATTTTGACATTTGTTGTCCTACTTTGCATGGTTTGGCCAAGGGCCTTGGGTGTTTTACATGCGGCTATAGGGTCAAAAATGGTTGGGAAGGCAAGTTGTTTACTAGGTTTCGTGACCCTCTTGCCCTTTTTTAGAGTTTTCTCTAAATTGCTACCTTGATTCTTGTTCCAAAGGTCATCCAAGATGGCTTGTTGTGCTTCTACATCTATTACAACAATTGTAGCACTAAGACCAAATTGTGTGTCCCCTATAAGCAGAACATTTGGAGGAGCATAGTCCCTACTTTCATCTACAACACCAAGTTTGTCAACAAAGTTGTGGATGATCATGCTCTCAATTTCCCATGTTGAGACTTGAGACCATATCCTTTACAATGCACAACATCAAACATTGTTATAGAAAAACCTTCTTAATAAATGGTTCATGCTTGCTACATATCCAATAACATAGGCAAGTTACAAAAGGGAAAACAAAAAAGGGATTTTACATACTAATCTAAGGGCATAGGCATATGTAACTATCTTAATAAAGAAGATTGTGTCCCTTGGCTTTTCAAATAGGTGGCAAAGTTTGTAGCAACTTGATGTGCACATTCCTAGTCATTTGTTTGATTATACACCTTGAGAATACAAAACTCCACCTTCATGAAGTCCTCAAAATTCCCATCACCTAGCTTCAAGCCTTTAGAAATAGCCCATGTTCTTTGCACATTTTTTGAAAATTGCAAAGCTAATGGATTATCATGGTGCCCTAGTATTGAATCAAAGTGAATGGTCCTCTTCTCCTCAAGTATGTACAAGGACCAATGGTTCAAAGCTAAATAAGGGGCAATCACAATATTACAAGAATTTGTATGGTTCTTGAAATTTTTCTTCCCCCACCTAGCCACCCCTCCTCTACTTTTAACATCATTATTTAAATAAGAAGAGGCTTGTGAAATCAACAACAAATATCCACTCTTATTCAATGTTACATTCATTGCAAATGTGTGTACAAGCATGAAATCAAGCCATGTGTCACTTAATTGTGCCTTAAAAATGAGTGAGCTCCTTAACATCATTAAAACCAATGTTGATTTCCATTTTCTTCAAACCCTTGAAGAAAACAGTGTAATTAGTTGTCTCCAGATTCACACCTTTCTTCAACTCATTCAATTTATCATCAACCCTACAAAGTAATTCAAGACGTTAGATTATAATATGAAATAATTGCATCATATGGTGGGAAACTAATTAGCAAGTTACATAGTAAATCATGTAACATGGTTACAATCAATGAATACATTACAAATAGGAGTTGTAACATGGAGGGATAACAATGGAAACATGATAGTTACAAAATTAGAACATATGCATATGCTAGGTACACATTCTATTATAACACGATCAAACCTATTTCAACCTATGTTATAAACCACCTCAATAGTTCATGTAAGTAACTAACATATTAGAAGATATGCAAGTAAGATATGCATATACTAGTTACACATTCTACTATAACATGATCATGATTATTTCAAGTTATGTTACAAACCATCTCAATAGCTCATGTAACATGGGATATAATGAACAATTTATAACATGGTGTACTTACTTGAATAACAAAGTATTTAATGTAAAAAATGTATTTAATGTTTTCCACTTTAGACGAGGGTCCAGGTCCAATTTCCTAGGAACTAACTTGGATTCATGTGAAGCAAATTGAATCCTTGAATTGGAGTGTTCTTTGGTCCCCAATTTGATTCTTGGTTCTCCAAATCAGAAGCTTCTCCTTATTTAATATGTTTTTCACAATTGGGGGGGAAGGTTCAAGTATTTGACTTCTTGTTCCCCTTGTGATTTACCCTCTTTGGAATATTATTAGTTCGCTATGACTTGTGTCCTTCCATCTTGTACCTTTTTTTCCCCATTTGTTGGGTTCTTTGTTTTATTGATAATTGGTAGGTTTTCATCATTTTTGAACTCTTTCACATGATGTAGTAGTGGAACCTAAACATATCTATTAAAAATTTCTATAGTTTTTTATATCATGCAATCATGCATACATTAATTTCAAGTTTCAACCCATAAAAGAAGGCACCATTATTACTATTTTTTCAAGTCTTCTGCTTGGAAAGCAAGGGTATTGTGAATCCAAAGCAAAGACAAAACTTATTGTGACGTATTTATCATGTCTTTTAAAGGAAAAACAAGGTTATCCTGAATCCAGAAAGATACTCAATTATGAAACATCATTAGTGTATGGAAAATCACTAAGATGATCATCAATTAAGATGCAACATATAAGACAATTAAAATCCAATATAATGATCATCAATTTGAAATTGCATCAAGCATTGCAAGTGAAAAAATATAAGCAAATTCAATTTTGCATTAATAACAATTGGGTATGTCATGGAAAAACCTTTTTTTTGCAAAGGGATCTAAGGCCATTGGAAAGGTTAATAACATTCTATGATTGTGACCTTTGGATGCAAAAATATCATCACAAGAGGGAATAGATATGTCAACCTTCTGTTGCACCAAAGAATCATCATAAAAAAAAATTATTTTCACAAAAAAAATCTCTTCATCACCATTTTCAGCCTTCATCCTTTATGGACCAACTTTGTGATCCCCTTGATATAACATTTACCAACAATCATATAACTTGAATTTAATGACAAAAATTCAAATAACACTGTGGGCAAGTGTGGATGTTTTTGGTTCTTAAAGGATTTTATGACAACCATTCAATGAGTGCACTACCTAATGTACTCAACTCACAATGGGAATAGTTCATTGCAAATCATGGTTACAATGGTTGCCCACAATAATACTCTATCAAGATGGTTCTAATAATAAGCAACTAGTGTTATCTTCTTATTCGTGAGTTGTCTGATGAAAATCCCTTGTAAATATCATTAGACATCCTAACAAAATCATGTTAGATTTTTTTTTCCCCAAACTTTGAAATCATTGCCATGACTAAGTAACTCAAACTTCAAATGTAATAGTTCCAATAAATCATCCACACAAGGTCACCACCCACACTAATTAGACATTTTCAAAAATTCAACTCCACCCATACTTCAAATGAAAAAATTATTCACCTTTCTTTTTCCACAAAATTCTAACAATTTAATATAAAATAGTTGATGTTTTTGGGACTTTTTGTTGGTTAAAATCTTGCTCCAAAGCCTTGATAGAGCCTAGATAATATCTTGTTTCAGAGCCTTGAAGAGCCTTGATAATATCTAGCCTAATTAAGAAAGGAATATTTTTTCCTAGTGCCCAAGCTCAAGTTGCCTCTAGTGGTAGTGCTCCAAAATTGTCACCATCCTTGCATAACATGACACATCCAACTTGGAAGCAAACCATACAAAATTTCACCCACCCACATGAGGAAAATCTTACACAACTACTAGCATTCAACATACTTGTGCAATTGATGTTGTTGTTGATTCCAATCATGTATCCACTAACAAACACATAAAAGTATTCCTCATTGCATCCTCCACATTCAATCAAAGGTCCCAAAACATTTTTACATTTAGGTGACATTTGTGATTCAATAAAATTTAGATCAAATTGTAAACTCCTGTGGAATGTGAAAAGGCCCAACCGAGCTCATTATGAAATGAATCCATTTGTCATATTCAATTCAAAATAAATTGAAATCAATGAACACCATCAACAAACCCATGAAACAACCAAACAACATTGTTATGATATCAAAAAGGGGAAAATGTCAGCTAAACAACCTTGGTTATTAAGGTTTTATAAAAAGGATTTTGACATACTAGAATAGGAACAATGCCTACCAATTTTGTAAGAGCCACCGAAAGTTTAGTGTGTCCATTCTGCACTTGTAAACCACCCGCATTTTCAATGCACAAAAAGATGTGGCTTGGGGTATGAAACTCCTCATTAAACAACCTAGCTGATTCTTTTCTGTCAACCTCATTTTTGAAGTTCACAACCTCCTGCCAAAGCTCTGCAAGCTAATGACATGTGAAACTTCTCTCCACATCAAGAGCACCAATTTTCAAGCTCCTATGATCAAACGAAAATCCCATTAAACATGAGCCTTGGCACATCTGCTTCTTTTCCTTTCCCATGTGCGACAATATTGGATACTTCTTTGTTAAGTTTGTAACACCTAATACCTATCAAAGCAAAACACCCTTTGAATGGTTGAAATGCTTGTCCACAATTTTGCTTCATGAACATATGTGTAATTGTTTTGAGTATTTTGTTTAAGTTAACATTACCCAAGGGGCTCATAATTTCTAGCTTCCAAATACTTGTTTTTGTTTTCCTTGCTTGCCACAATTGATTGGAATCAATGATTGAAATTTTCAAAGTAATGCTTGGTTAGGGTTTCTTTCAAGCATTGACATAGTAGAAGAACAATTGATTAGGGTTTAAGATTCTCATGGATGGATACTAATCTTGCATTATTGTTTTGTGCTTTGTAAGCTTGTTTATATATTTTTAAATTTGACACATTTAGTGCAAAAACCTCAATGTTTCTCAATTGGGTACATAATTAGGTCAACGTTGTCATAGGAACTTTTCACTAGATAATCCAAATAGAGCTACAAGAACCCCAATTGGAGAATTACTTTCGAAATTTTGCGAGAAACCAAATTGCCAATTGTTTCTACAAGAAGCTCGAAAAGTGGAAATGATGGGAGTGTGCTAGAAATGTTTTAAAAATAAAAAATTGTGGGTGGGTAATTGGTATCTTTCCAATGAAGAGGAAACTAAAGATAGAAGCAACCTCATGAGCCACAAAGATGTACAACTCCCCTCTTGCTTTAGTCCTTAGAATTCTCAAAGAAAGAGGAGAGAGAAAAGTTGTTGGGACGAAAAGGTTAGTTTTGGCCTCCTTGGATTATGAATCTAGAATTGGAATGCACTTGCTTTTCCTCAAGGTCTCGAGAGCTACACTCAAAGCTTGCTCCTCCTTATTTCTTGTCTAAATTCTAGCACTCAAATCAAACCTTGGGTCCTTTTTATTGGAGATTTAATAAGAAGAGACAATTCTTGAGGTCATTCTGGTCATGTATGTTAATGACTTATTTGTCATAAGGAATGACAAATAGGGAATAGTGCAACACAAGTCTCAATTGATGGCAAAATTTCGTATGACTCACTTGGGCCATGTGCAAAAGTATTTTGGCGTCAAATTGAAGCACACCACACATGGTCTCTTGCTTCATTAGACATCTTATGCTTGCAATCTCCTTAATGAATTCCACATGGTTAATTCCACACTAGTTCACATTCCCACGCATGAGAGCATTCGTCTTTGACATGATACTAGCACTAAACTAATCAATGCTACTTTTTATTGGTAGATGGTAGGTAAACTTCATTATTTGACCAAAATCTAGCCTAAACTTCAATGTGTTGTCAACATTGTCAATTGACACATATAGGCACCTCAAACTGAGCATCTTCATGTTGTTTGACAAATTTTTCGCTACATCTAAAAATACTCGTCAGTTGGCCTTTTTTTCACAAGGGGGAGGATACCCAACTTCGAAGATTTTTTAATGCAGATTACACATTTGATTTAGATGATTGAACCTCCACAACAACTTACATTTTCCTCCTTGGATCTACACCCATCTCATGGCTTGTTGGAAATAAAATTTAGTTTCACAGTTGTCATGTGAATTTGAGTATTGATCATTAGCAAATTGTTGTCGTGGGGCCATATGGATTCATTGACTATTGCATGAACTAGGACTAGACACGAGTGCCTTCACGACAATCATGTCTCACAATCAAAGTGCCATTAAACTCTATAAAAATCCGGTTTTTCATGATAAAACATTTTGAAGTAGATCGACATTTTATATAAGAGAAAGTAGAAGAAAATATTCATGTTGATTTTATCAATACAACAAAATAACTTACTGATATGCTCACAAAGGCTTTAGGTCAAACTAAATTTGAATCATGTATAAGTAAATTCAATCTAAAGAATGTTAAGTCTAAAAGTTAGATAATGATTTAGTGAGTTTTTACTTCAGTAATCTCCTAAAAATTTGATTGGGATTAGCAAAATTAAAGTGTGTGTAGGTGTGATTACATGACGAATGGAATGATTTCTTTCAATAAAATGTGAAGGAAAACGTTGTTGATGACGTAAGAGTTATGAAAAAGATGTTGTTAACTAACAAAGAAGATGTTTAGATCTTGCTAACAAAGACATTGCTAATGAAATAACATTGTTGACATCTTGCTAGGACATAATGTAGAAGAAGTAGATCTATGTTGCCTTATTGTTTGATCTCCCTCATCCACCATATCTTGCTAATCAAAAGTGTTTGTGTATGTTGAGCATACTAAGGGGTGTTGGAATCGATATATTTTTAACTTAATATCATTCATCCATTTGATAGATTATGTTAGAACTTTTAGTATGCATGTTATATTTAGAAGGAGTCTAGGGTATTTGAAAGGTTTTTTCTCTTTGTTTTGTGAACTGATTTGTTCCCATATGGTGACTTCCATAGTGATTAACATTAGTTCTTCATTTAAAATCTAATGAAATCACTTGACATAGAAAGACACTTTCTATTGTAGCTAAAATCATCCTTTAGACCAGCTCCACAGGTGCTCTGAGTATATGGCAATGGAACACAATATTTCCCAAAACCAAGATTTTTTATTTTTTATTTTTCCCTACCCCACGTTAAAACTAACATTACAACTGATTAGTAACCAGTAATAACTATTAGCAACCCACTTGGACCAACCACATGTCTAACAATATATCCAATAATCAATGGTAGGCATTATCCTTTCTTAAGCCTTTTGCTTGCTTTCATATTCTCAAGGAAAATGTCTAGGCCAAAGCCATTGTGTTAAACCAAAATTTACTATCAAGGGCCATCTACCTAGCACTTGTGGAACTATTTTTAGGCCCACTTTACATTAGGAGTTGAGGCCAATGTTCAATTCAAATCTCACATTCCTATTGGTGTAAAAGTTGAAATTAGCCCCAAGGTCTAAATTACACTATAAATCAAGGCTAAAATTTTAAAAATCTTTTCAATCTGTCCTAAGTTACTAATAAATGTTGAACTTTATGGCCTTGTATTGGCCCCAAGGTTGAAGAAAAGGATACCATCAAATTTGGGAAGCCAATTTGGAACCCTTGTGGCCAATGTTGTAACATTTATTAATAATTTGGGGCCAAACAAAAAGCCAAAAATGCTCAAAGTTGGCCCCAAGTTTTTTTAGCCTTGACTCCTAGTGTAAAGTTGGGCTTTAAATTAAATCAGGGTCTCTGAGTTCAAATATAACATTTCTTTGATGTGTCTTGGAGTTATTATCGAAGAAAGGGCTCATTCAAGAAGGTGAATGTATTAATGTGGGTGCAAGTTTAGCTTGGCCATTAATTATAGGTTTCCCCAATTCCTTCACAAACAACAAACTTGGTTATGGGCATCATAACACAAACAAGTCATAAAACCAAAAATGAGCAAAAAGTAACTGGCTTTCATTAAGCTAAGGCCTCAAATCTTGAATCCAACATGTTTGCACTTTGCACCAAATGTTAATCATGTTGATTGTGGTTTTCCACATAAGGAGTCAAAAGGGTTTTGCACTTAAAACACCATTAGGCCCACTTTAGATGAAAAATATTAAACAGTCAAAAGGATTGAATGTAATCAGTACAAAAGTACTCCTATGATTTTTCTTCCAATCTACCCATTTGCCCCATCCATATTTTTTCAAGTGACACCCATGCATGTTTTGCACTTGTCATCTCATATAATACAACATGTTTTACACTTGTAACTCACATAACATGCTAAGTAATATGTTACATACCCCTTTATACCCCTAATATGTTCATAATGTGCATAACATGGGTTCAAAACATGCCTAGGCATGACAAGGTGAAAATAAATCGGGCAAATGGGCAAATTAGAGGAAAACAATCGTAGGAATACTTTTGTACCGGCTACATGCCCATAAATTGTCCCCATTTTGTGTTGACAATGTCTTTGTGGTGCTTCTACAAATCAATTGAACCACATTGTGTAACTTATAATTCATTTCAACAAGGTACTCATTCCAAGTAACCTCAATCTATCTTCTATAACATGCCCACAAACTGTGTTTAATTCGCTATCTTGCCAAAATTGGCCTATTTTGTCAACTCAATCCTAATTGAAACATGATTTATTAAATGATTTTAATTCCAAGTAACATGTCCATGCCTTGTAGCAAGCCCCTTTTTACAATATTTTACCTTGTGAGTCATTTGATGGAACTTGTTTGATGGTGTTGTAACTAAGTCCACTTCCTCAGATAATATAATGATCCCAATTTCATGTAACATCTCACAACATGTCTTGGAACATGTTCTTACTCATGAATCGTTGATCTTATACCTTGTTAGTTAAGGTATGTAATTTGCTTTGCCCTCTCCTGTAACCACTCCCACTTACCTTGATGTGGTCACCCTGATTATTTCATGTGACATATGACAACGTTCCAGTGTTATCGTTGCAAGTCCATTGAGCCATAGTTTGCAACTTGTAACTCATTTCAACAAGGTGTTCAATCTATCCTCTATAACATGCCCATAATCTGTGTATAATATCCTAGGTGTAACATGGATCATTAGATGTTTGGGGAAACTTGTTTGATGTTGTTGTAACTAGCCCCATTTACCTTGATAATATGGTAATCCCAATTTGTTGTAATATTGGTATGTAGCTTTTGATTCCATGTGATTCCTCCCACCTTGTGTGTCATTTGATGTAATTTGTTTGATGGTGTTGTAACTAGGCCCACTTGCTTAGATAATACAATGACCCCAATTTCATGTAACAACTCACAACATGTTTTGGAACATGTCCTTATTCATGAATTGTTCCTATACCTTGTTAGTTAAGGTATGTAATTTGCTTTGTCTCCTCTTATAACCACTCCCACTTTCCTTGATGTGGTCACCCCAATTATTTCATGTGATATTGAACAACATTTTTGTGTTATCCCTGTAGGTCCATTGAACCACAATTTGTAACCTGGAATTCATTTCAATAAGGCATTCAATCAATCTTGTATAACATGCCTAGAATTTATGTACATAATCCTAGGTGTAACATGGATCACTAGATAATGTCAATCCCATCTTGTAATGTAGCTTTTAGTTGTATGGGGAAGCTTGTTTGATGTTGTTGTAACTAGTCCTCTTTACCTTGATAATATGGTAATCCCAATTTTTTCTAACATTTGATAGTTTCTCCTAACTTGTGAAGGCTTCTTGTAACATGTTAATTTCATATCATTATGCTAATTTGTCATGTACATATATAGTGTATCCTTGCTTTGGATACATTGGTATGTAACTTCTGATTCCATATGTATATATAATGATATCTTATAACATGTACATGTCTTTGTTGTAACATGCATATTGTCTTACTATAATGACTAAGTATGGATTGTAAGCTATTGATATCATGTTATTATCTTAATGTATATTTTATATTGTCAGTCCATGTTTAGTTATTACTATGCATGTCATTATTACATGTTTTATACATGTTCTTTGTTAAAAGAGTATTTTATTCTGGACCTTTCATGTATAAACATTGAAAGACAAGTTCCAATCATTAATCTAATATCCTCCTCTTGCATATGATCTTGTTGTTTGTTTGTGCAATATTGATGTGATACATTTATGATGGAACTCCATCACATGAAGTTGTAGCTAAGTTGATTTTTCAAATAGTTTTTAGTATGCAACATTTTAATTGTCAATAGTTTAGATATGCATATTTACTTTAACCCATTGCATTGTAACATGTTTACAATTATTTTGGTGGGAACACATTCATCATTAGAATATTATGGAACCCTAAACTTGTCAATTAGTTTACCTAAACCCTAGACTGCAACAAAACCTTTGGTTAGTTTATTATTTCCATAACTTTGCAAGGAGGATGTGCATAGAACTTTGCATTTTGTTGGCTTACATTTTGATGTTGTTTGTATTGTTTCTTGTAATAGTAATGGGTACATACTTAGTCCTTTGGAAGCTTCAATTAATTCCTAATAATATTGTATTGGGTTAGTATTATAGGACATACCAGAATAATCTTTCACAATCAGAGTTTTTTGTGGTAGGTGCTTTATCAATTATGGCCACTGAAAAGATTAATGCGATGGTGTCAAAGGAACGTTTTGAAGGCTTGTTGAGGTATTATGGCAAATTGAATGTGGGGAAGTTTGTATAACAATGGGTGACCCCTGAGCTTTATTGCAAAATATTTGAGTAGACCCAAACTACTTGAGTTCCTTCGCTACAAGGAGAGAAGGATCACCCTAACTTCTAATGCATATATTGTGGGGAGAAGTGGTTTAATAAGCTAACGTTGTTTGACCACAAGGTTATAGGCTGTGAATTTGGTCCATTTCACCCAGGCACAAAGAACTAGATCTCTCTTTTTGTTTTTCCTAACCTACATAGTGCCCAAATGTCCAAGCTTATGAAGTACACAATGGAAAGTAACAATGGTTGTGCGTTGTCTTTTAAGTTAAGGACGTAATTAAAAGTCGATGCAAAGCAAGACCTAGATAAGGGTGCCATTAGAATTGGAAACCATGTGGATGTTCGAGTGTGCAAGTTCAAAAGTCTCAAGGGGCTATTTCTAGAGCTTGTTTATAACAAAAACAATTGTAAACAACAAGCATCAACATCTAATCCAAGGGTGATTGCATCAAACATTGGGTTATAGTTGGAATCCACAAATGTTGTGGCAGATCATCTACAAGTATCCAAGGGTGTCCTACCAAAAGCAAAGCTCAAATTGAAATAATTAAAAACAACTAGGTGACACAAAGGTGCACAAACAATGTCTACCCCAGTGAATGTGCCATCATCAGAAAATGAGGATGATTATACCATCATGGGGACAATTGTAGAGCCTAGCATGAATAAAATGTCAATAAACTTGACACATATGCACCTGGTGAAAATTGGCATACACAAAATGGACAGCGTCTTGTTCACCCAACCCTACAAGGTGAACAAAATGTCCAAGACAAGGTTCCACAAACAAATTTTACAGTTGAACTTATTGCACTTTCTCCTCCTAGTAAGTGGCCCAAGACTACTCCAAAGTCCTTGACTTAGATGATGGGATGTGTTTCAAAGCGTAAAAATCCTCCTAAATCCTTGCCTATAATTCCAATTCTTGACCAACATGAAATTCAACTTGGGGGCTTGAGGAGTGGTGAAGAATTTGAAAATGTGCGTAATTAGTATTTGAAACATGTGGAGGCAAAGGCTCGTGAACATGTTACACTTTCATGGGAGCCACTGCTACCTCTTCCTTTCAAGCATCCATTCAAATTGTTTTGCTTAGTTCCATATATGGTTGAGTAACTTTATTAATGATTTCAAGAAACAACTTGCGATATATTGGGCTCTCCTTGAAGGAGGTTGGGTAGAATGGGTTGATAATGTTTTCTCAATGTTAGTTGGCCAATGGACTATGAAAGATCAAGCAAATATCACAAATTGTATTTAAGTTCATTAATACCGATGTGTGTTTATAGCATCCAGTTTTAGCCTATTTGTTGGTAACAAATGTTTTGCATCATGTTATACTTTAGTTCATGCCATCGTTATTCTTTTGTTTATGCCATTAGACTAGGTTATGTTCCATGCACATAATGTAATTATATCTTTTTTTTTTGTAACGGTTTTGGCATCATGTTAGTCTAGTTCAAGTCATCACTATTGGAATAGGTTGTTGTAAACACATAATCCAACTTTTTAACTTTCTATAACATCCCCATTCCAATTGTTCATTATGGTTTTGTTTGCATCCTTTCTTTTATTGTCCTTGTTTTGGGACCCTATGTGTGCATCCATAACATTACATTTGGTTAAGGTTGTTGATATTAGATTATTTCATGCTACTAACTACTACCATTTTTCATGTTAAAAGGGCATGTGTAACATGCCCATAATTTCACAACCCCTTGTTACAGGGTCTTTGAAACATGTCATAATTTCAAAATCCTTTATTACAAGGACTTTGGAACATGCCCAAGATTCAAAACTCCTTGTTACATGGACTTTGAAACATGACCATAATTTCAAAACTCCTTATTACAAGGACTTTGAAATGTGCCCATCATTTCAGAACTCTATGTACATGTTACAAGTTTATATTTACAATGTTTTCCTTTTACCTTATAATGATATATATTGAACATGCTCCTTATAATTGTGAACGATTTACTAACCAATGTAAGGTTTATTGCCTTGTGCCATGACCATTTATCAGAAGCCCAAAGGAAAGAAGTGTGAAATACTGTTGGCCATGTAATGAACCCTAAAATATATTGTGGATGAAGAATTCACCTCACTTGTTGAATACATCAGATACAAGTTACTTGAATGAAACAAACAAAAGCTTGAAGCACAATGGGCAAAGGAACATGTAGAGAAGATGGCAGATTACATTGATAAACAAATGCAAGATTTTGACGTTTTGCATGCTACAAAAGTTAAGGAAAGGAAATGGGGTTGGCACCCATTTTACCATTTATTCACTTCAATTCATGCACTCCAATGTCTTGCTCCCACTTTCCCATGGGCACATAACCAAGAAGAAACCACAAGCTTGTACGATGATGTTATGTGTAGCATGAAGAGGTTACAAATGTTTGACCCGATGCCATGGTATGCAAGGTTTCTTAAATTATACCTATTTTCAAAAGGGGTTACAAAATACATTGGTGCACCCACTATGCAGAACTACTGAAAATAACACATCAAGATGGTTTTCTAAAAGGTCGCATAGTAGGCAATGGTTGGCTATTCTTCAAATGATTGAAGAGGAAGGACCCTTGTTGTTTGCCAAAGGGGTGGGATCATTGGTTATAGAGGGTTGGCAAACCCATGCCATTCATGCATATGAAACATTATTTTCTTCTAATGAGTGGAAAATAGAGTTCATAGAATGGATGCATCATGTGTAATTGCGAACTATCCAAAACTTTGCTTTGCAAAACAAGTAGGAATGTATTTCAGCTTGGCAACATGTCCATGAAGATCCAGAAAGCTATGCTTTTGATGTAACCTTCACTATTTGGTTAATGGGGAAAAAAGACATTGACTTGGGTTGGGTTATTGCCAGGACATGTAAATATGCATTATTCCCAACCTATAGTTGTAGTTTAAAATGTAGGATGTTTTTTTCAATGATCATTTTACGCATTCCAAAATTCCCTATAACATGCCAGATGTTGTACATTATTGTAGACAAAAAATTTTAGTGTTATTTACTAATAAAGTTTATTTTTTCTAGGAGGTATTCAAACGTTTGAAGCAACTTAACAAGATGTGAGGGTGGCTACCCAAAAGAAACTCCAAGATTGCCGTGAGTTGAGATATCTTGCAATGAAAAAACCTTTTTCCACTTTTTGTGTTGCAAATTAAGCTAAAGGTGCAAATCAAGGTTAACACATTTAGACATGACAATCAACCTATGATTGACAACAAGATGGGAAGAGGTGACCATTAAACACATCAGAAAATTGGGACAAAGTGTGGCACCAATGGTGTTATGGCAATATCACTCATAGAACATGTTACCTTGCTTAACCCAACAACTACAACAAAGGTGACTATCCTAACTTTATCTATTGCATCTGAAGTAATATTGCCATTATCCCAACTCCTACCAAAATTTGACTTGAACCAAATACAACCTTTCAACCAATTAGGAGGAGGGGTAACTTGTAGCCAACTAGATTTGAACTAGGTTATGTGCCATCTCCAGTGTTTGAGTTCACCACCCTTGTAAATTCCCCCCCCAAAAACCCTACTCATCAATTTGTTACAACAAAAGAGTAGGTTTTG
>Ga0209611_10003579_pt1 | contig 26857 bp, 17 predicted proteins | sample S1TSphgellanicum_3_FD_187693 | JGI IMG/M metagenome (GOLD analysis project Ga0209611, IMG submission 187693) | Host-associated microbial communities from peat moss isolated from Minnesota, USA - S1T2_Fc - Sphagnum magellanicum MG (SPAdes) (version 2) | ecosystem: Host-associated > Plants > Peat...
TGAGTATCGGGAGAAGATACCGCGATCTCCACGGGAGCGGTAGTGGGGAGTCGGGACCGTGAAGGATCCTTCGAAGCAGATCCATTTGGGATACGGGGGATCATGGGGTTAATCGCAATTACAGTGCCTGCATCCCCAGCCAGTCTCGTTTTGGGCCTTGTGTAGCCAATGCCTTGTTCACCCTGCTCAATGGCCGGAAACATTCCGACCAAGTCCGGTCGATTTCCTGCCCTAATATACAGACGTCTCTCTTCCTCTCTCGAGTGCTCTTCTGCAGCAACATCAACCGGCAGAGTACTTATAATTGCATTGGATCAGGTGGTGCGCATATTGAGGTACCTAATTTCAACGAGGTTTTCGTCGGTTTTCATAGTTTGTGATGAAGATGGTTTGCTGTGAAGGAAGAGTTGTGCGCTCGCTGCTTGTTAGTTTTTGGGTCAATATCATCATCAGAACAAACCAGGTACAGACAGACAGACAGACAGACAGACATCACGTGCTTGGGGATTCTAAGCAAGTCTCCTGAGCGCAATGCTGATGAACATGATGCTCATAAGCTCTATCCATGGCGTTAGAGGTACTTCACTTATGTGCACTGTGCAGCATTGAACCTTTGGATGTCAACTTTGTTTGGCAGCTTGGCTCAGGCCAGATGTCGCCTCACAGCCTGTGAAACTGCACAAGGTATTCTGACACCCAGGTGATCAGTACCTTCTGCGATTCAGGAAGGCACTTTGCCATCTTGTACAGATAATGTAAAAACCTCCAACAAGATTTGTAGTGTATTTGGAGGAAAGCTTACCAAGCATAAGAATCTGCTAGGCATTTGTAAGCACCTGTAGGGCATCTTGGAAAATGAAATGCCTGCACCTGTGGGCATTCCATTTTCCAAAATACCTTGTGTTGTTTTTTTGTTCCCATCACATCTGCCACATATTGGCCAGATACCTATCATAGGAAAAACTTGAAAAAGTAATGATTTTTTTGCTGTGTAACGCCCTTGGCCATGGGCATTACCAGAATCAAGTCCACCATGGCTTTGTCTTGTGCGAGGCCTTATTCCAAGACTGTCTGCAGCCTCAAGCATTACCCTACACTTAATCATGTTAGCATTTCACTTGGTGAAATGCCTTGCCTCTTCTTTTTTTTTCAAAATAGGATTCTGAGAGTGTTACACGACTCTTTAGGTCTACGAGATGGGGCTTATGCTGAGAACCCCCTGGGGTTCAAGGTACCTGTCATGAGGCTGCTAGGGTTAGATGGAAGATATCCAGAATCTCAGATGGTTTTTGAAAGACAGACTCTTATTGCACTTCAAAACCTGTCAGATTTTGATGATATCCTAACTGAGACCTTACAAAAATTATGGAAGGACCTGTACATTGTAGCGGGGCTGGGGTAAGGGACCTTATGCTATTTGACCTGTCCTCTATATATTTTAAGGACTCTCAAACATCATTGCATCATTGATTCCCCACTCATTAGGGATTTCTGATTTCACAGACCCAAATCACAGCACTAGTCCAAAATTAGTTCAGTGCCATGTCTCTTGGACCTCTCAAAGACACTTTTGTTCAAAGATCATATTACTGTTGCTTACATTAGTAAACCTCTCATTGTACACCAGGATGGACTATTTGCATGTTTTTAACAGTCTGTATATACAGAGAGAGCTTCTACTAACAGTTTACTAATATACATACAGAGGGTGTTGAATAGGCTTGTGTGTAGGTGCGAAGAAAACATGTTTTGGCCAATGGAATTGTGGTCGGGATTTGTTTTATTAGTTAATACCTTGGGTGATGTAACAGTTTGATGTGTATTTATGGACAAGATTCTGGCATATTACTTGTGCACTTTGTTGTTTGTTTTGTTAGTTAATACCTTGGGTGATGTAACAGTTCGATGTGTATTTATGGACAAGATTATTGCATATTACTTGTGCACTTTGTTTCATTTCCTAGCCTTGGATTCAAAAGCAAAGATATGTGTCTATTTTATTGGCCTTGCCTACCAAGGCCAAGGATATTGTGTTTAGATTCATCATAGAGTATAGTAGCGTAAGGGATTTTGGGTCCTAGGTAATAGTTCTATTTTTATATGAGAATTTTTGAAAGATAATATTTTGGCTTGTGTTGAAACTTGAGATTAGTTATAGAGTTCTAATATCTTAAAAGGATTTTGGTTTCTTTTGGAGGATTTTTTGAAGAGTATATTTTTGCATGGTGAAATATTTGAGTTTTCATTTTTCTTCTTTTGCCTTAAGATACTTTTTTAATGTAAATGACAAGGTGAAAGTGTGACACACCCCTTGTTTTTCTTGGCCATAGCGATTAATTTCAGTGAAGATGATTTATTGGAGCTGTTTTAGGTTTCATAAGTCAAAGTCATTACTTGGACAATTTCAAACTAGAATCTCTATAGCCCCCTCTCACATAGAGGCATGGAAGGGTGTCTTTCTGAATTTATGTCTTTTTAAAATATTTCTTTTTCCAACACCTTATTCATGAGTAGATTTTCAATGTCATTGGGGGGTAGTCAAAATAAAAGATGACAAAGATATTTGTGAACATAATGTTCGTGTGTTATCAAAGTAGGTAGGTCATAAGTCATAAGGAGCACATCATCGTAATGGAGAATTGTTTTCCTAATATCAAGCTCTTTCAAATGTAGAAGTAGAAACTGCTTATGATCATTCTACATGCTAAGATCACTAATTAGGGTGAGTAGGTTCTGAAATAATGAAAGTGAAACCCTATGGCCTTCCCTTGCAGTCTCACCCAGAAGAAAAGAAGAGAAGGAACCTCATTTCACATATAATTCTGTTATTGGAACAAAAATTAACTTTGTAGCTTAATATTTGGTATGCTTCAAATGAAACATTGGTTGTTTATCATCAATGCCCAGCCCAATTATGCACATAGTAGATCTAGTTGATTTATTCCATCACATTTACTTGCTACAAACCTAAAGTATTACAATGATGGAATGACCTTGAATCTGGTCTATTAGGGATTGTGAATGCACAAAAATTCACAAGCTTTATGTATAAGCTAAATAACCATGCAAATAACCATCATGATTATGTGATCTAGAAAATGACCTTATGTTTGTCATTTGCAAGTGGGGTTTCTTCATCTCTCATTTTTCAAATGTAGGGATTGTTCACCACCCAACCCGAGGAAATAAAGTGTCAAGCATTCATGATTATAGTGATTTAAAAAAAAATCTGAATTTGATTTAGTGCCACTACTAAAAGGGAAGGGACAAAAACAGGGAAAAAAGGTATTCATTCCCCCATCTACGAAACATTTAAGGCACAATTGAGTTGCAAAGGTTGATTGGGAAATTGTTGAGAATCTGGCAAGAGTTTTCCTTTACCCATTGCTTGTAGTTGCAAAGTCATCCATTTGCAATCTTGTTACACATAGAGTTGATGGAACTAGAATTAATGCAAACCTAGTGATTTCAAGTAAACTTGTTTGGGATTTTGCACCTAATGCTGCATATCTTTCAAAGTGTTGGATTGTAATTTCCCCCTCTAATTGACCACTCACCACCATTGCCATCTTGTGAATACATTTGCAAACTGAGAGAAAAACAAAATAAAGTATGACAAATGCCACTTTTGTGGGAATTCCACTACTTCATGTCTTTTTTCAATACAACATATCACAGCAAGTAGAGTTGATAAGAATTACATGCATTTTTTTGGGAACAATGAGAGATAATCATTTTCATAGCATGTAAAATCAATTTACTACCTTGGAATAAATTATCAAATTCACATAATATTATTCATGACTGATTTACTAATAAGAAATATCTTGAAATGCGAATATTTATCACAAGAGAGTGCTGGATAGTATTGTGCAACACCTTCTTATTCAAATTGTGTTCAATGTGAACATAATTAGCACTTTTAAACACCTCCCTACAATGTCAAACCTTGCACATAACCTTGTTTTAGTGTGTGAGGTAGCTTAATGTTAAAGGTGAGCAAGGTTGGAGTGGTGGTCATATTCATTTAAATATATACATTGTCCAATGTAGTCATCTAATTAGAACATTTTTACATCGATGACCTAGATCTATGGCTAGGCCAAATTGATTAATGTGGGATCAGTATAAAGTTTCTTTTTGCAACCATCAATGCCTATTACACAAATATTGCAAGACAATTTTTTTTTTTTTTAAAAAAAATTCCCAACAAAAAAAAGCAACCATAAAAATTGCTTGTCACAAAAGAAAGGTGATATTTAAAATGAGCTCACCCTAAAAAATTCAAATCTATGAATCACTTATTGGCATGGTTTCACTTTGGATTGAAAGTGGCAACCAAAACTCATTTTGGGGATAGTATCATGTATGTTGTAGTGTAATAGAACCTCCATAATGAAGTATTTTCTTGGATTAAATGTAGATTGAACTTTCCATTTCATTCCTTATGCAATTCATTAAAGTTAGTTGTTTTTAAAAATGAAGTGTTAAGAAAAATCTGAAACAAAAGGTCTAAGGTGCTAGACCTAACCTAAAAGCCAAAAAATAAGAATAGTACCAATCAAACAAAAGTTTGGGTAGTCCCCTTCCAAAAGGGTTGTTGTGGCATTGAAGGAGTTTGTTTTGTTTCACATTAAAATTTGTTATATGAGAGTGCTTCTTGTCATGCTCTTGGTATGTTGGAAAGTCCTTGATGTGTAGAGTCCACTCGGTGATTCGTAATGTTTAGACTTATATTGTAAGAGTTATTGATCATTGAACATTTTTTCCACTGAAAACTCAATAAATCAAAACTAAAAGAATTACAAAAATTGGGGTGCTCTCTTTGTACTGTTGAAAATCTCTTAATGAGTAAGGTTTTATGGAGACGATTTCATAATATTTAGACCTCACATGTAAGATATATCAAATTTAGAGTAAGTTTTGTTCTTGAACAATTAATTCAAAATTTTAAATAGCTTTTTCACAATTGGGCTCTATGGAAAGAGAAATAAGTTGGATGACGGGTTCACACTTTGGCCAACAAACATAAGCCACACTAGCGATGACTATTGAATAAAAACTACTAAGTTTTCTTATTGCATCAACATATTCAATTTTGATTTGTGCTAGATTTTCCTTTTTTAAAAAGAAAGAAGAAATTGAATTTACCAACATTAAACCATCAGATATCAAAACATTAAAAAAAAATTGGTTGCAAAGTTTGGCACACAACGTTCCTATTTCAAACATTCAGCAAAATCAAAACAACTTTAATTCAAGAACAAGGTAGTCAACAAAGAATTTAATTAAATCCGTCCAGTGTGAATTGCAAAAGTAGTTTGATAATATTACCTTTGAGATCCCTCAATGGAAGGCAAGGCCAATGAGTAAGTCTAAAGTGCAAGAACGAGAGTAAAGTCTAGTCAATATAGTTGAGCTAGTAAATTTGCAGATCTCTTGTCGACTAAATCGTCCAAAATGCAGACTTGATAGTCCATGTCCTTGGGGAACAGGAAACATTACTTAATATCGAGAAGAAATGAAGAAAGACATGGAAAGTAAGTAGTACTTACCAAGTAGTTGCAATCAAGAAATTCTGGCTTTTTTCTTTGGTTGTGAGACTGGTGAGTAATGTCCCAACTGCCGCAGATTCAAAGCGTGCAAATCATGAGACCCTGTTTCTTGTAAGTACATATGGAGGGGGAGGGGGATTGCCTTTTGTCACCAACCAAGCAACAAATTGTGACTCACCTCTTGCATATGATTTCACATGTTGATTTTGCTTTTGACTGGTGTTTGGGTTTAAAGCAAGCAAAGAGTAAGTAGTAGTTGGACAATACAACTACAGAATCTGACTGTCAACTCCGGGAATTGTTTTTTCTTCGCATGTGAATGTAGGTTCTAAGGAAGTGCAAATGGCGGCCTGGTCACCACACGTCATTAAACCATTTTATTTGGAGATGAATAAAATAATGTCACAAAGCCATGCCTCTCTAGTTGTTGGAGAAGCCCAGCTCCTCCAATTTTCTTTGTACTTAGTGCATCTCGAAGATTCTGTTGATCATCTTTCCCTCTGTGTATGTGTGCTGCCTCTTCCTCATGGAATATTAGAGAGCACCTACACAACCCCCATGATCAGATTTGTTTGTCAGTGTGTGTGCAACTACAAAATTGATGATGGGACACCAGAAAAAAAAAGAAAAGAAAAAGGATTGGTTACCCCTTTAAGTATCCTACCCAATTGGTAAATATTTCAAACCTACCCTATTCTTATTTTGCCTTGCTAATATATAGTTGAGGTTTACCATTTGCCCTTACTTAAATGCCTTGAATATATTTTTACTGATATTGATTGATTGATTGGATTATTAGTGTGTATGTCTGTATATATATATATATATATCCACACGCACACATATAGGATGTTTGAAATTTTATGTGTTCATGTTTGCAATGCCGATTGCAAAAGTAATTATCTTTCTTCACTTGAAATGTGCCATACTTGTGTAAATATTTCTTAAGACTATGGTTACCCAGTTATACTAGCATGTTACACACAGGATCGAAATATTTAACCATAGCCTCACCTTGCAAATAAGGTAAAAGTTTATCATTTACTTTTGATCCTTACACTTATTGATAATTTTGCAAAGTCTTTATACCTTTCCTCTTACCTGGTTTGGAACTTTTTTCCAAACCTAAATGCCTTGACATGGCTGATATATGTTTTGAAGTGTTGTATTTACCCTTATCCAACTCATATATATATATATATATATATATATATATATACCCGCCCAGCACTTCATCTTGACTCATGACATGTGCTATGTTCAAATGATACCAGGCCTGCATTAGTACTAAGTTAATGGGCATGCTTCAAAGATGCACACGGTTGAGGGTTGGGTCCACAGGATTCTTCAGATTCTGAGCATATGATCCTGGACACGTGACACTCAACTTCCCCCAGATCCCCATCACATTCTCACCATAATAGTGCTGACCCATTGCCCAGCTATGAAGCTATTGCATCATCTTGTCTAGATATGTATGATCTAGTGTTGTGCAGTTCTTTCTTTTGGAGAAGAATATTTGGTTTTTGGTTATGCACACAATCAATTAATTGCAACTGGTTTTGGTACTGGTTCAAAGAATTGAACAACAAGGTTTTGGTGAATTGTCTCACCCTCAACCCATTCACCATGCAAAAAGAGATGGTGATTGTTATTTTCGGGGGTGGTTTCAAGACTCATTACATATGTCAAAACATAATTACAAATTAGTGTAACTCATTAAGGCTTAGGAATGGTTACATTAAAGCTTGTTTGAAAAGATTATGGGCTTGAGCTTGTGCATAATTGCAATCATCAAAAAATTGATATCATCCATGTGAAGTCATACTAGGGTATTGGTTTGATAGTTCAATGTATTGTTTAATACCTTAACAGGAGAATGTTCAGTAACTTGAATTTCAAGGTAGTTCTAGTACATGTAGAGAGATGATCTAATCCTAATCTTAAGGAGATCTATAGTACTTATGAGAAGGTGAATTGAAGAACACTTTAAATGAACTTGTGTGTATGCAAGAAAACGTAAATTGGTCTATGCAATCTGTTTATAAACTTCATATTCCAAGGTTTTCAAGCAAGTTTCAAATGAAAAAATTGTTGCAACCTTACTTTCATAGAGACCTTTGTTAGATAAGGTCAATTGTTCTAGCAATTGCACAATTATTGCCACTTGCTGAGGTTCTTTCATAACTAGCTTCATATAAAATCAATTCCAATCTCACAAGACAGCAAAATGGGTGGATGGAAGTTGTGAATCAAATTGGAACAAAATTACAATCGTAAAAGCATGTTATGGAACTAATTAGTCTCACAATTGATAAGTTTTCACATATGGAATTTCTTTTGAGAATATCATCTATGCATTGCAAAGCTCCATTTGTTTATCCCATCTTTTTTTTTCATAAACAACTCTTGAATTCCAATCCAATTTTTTTTTGACATGGTGAACACTATTTCATTTTCTCATTGAAATTTGTAGCTTCTTTTTCCCTTTTCTCACTCTTGTGTTGGCATGGATGAAATCAAAATAATTGTCTAAAACTTCATTCAAATGCTTTATTGCCATTTATGTCAGTCTATCCTTAGCATCCATAACACGCCTTTACAATGTTATGAAGATGTCTACCAATGGTTTAAGGGCTTTAGTTTAGACTTGATGGAGAGAGATGCTATTCCTCTAGACAACATTGAGTGGAAACTAGATCAATTTGATCAAAGTTGTGTGATTTGACAAAAGAAAACAAAACAATGAACAAAATATTAAACATAACAACATTGAAAACAATTCAAGAAGAGAATTGACTGTTATGCACACAGTTATGGAACATATGGGAGTTGTACAACAATGTCTTTTGAGTGTGCAAAGGATCAAAGAACAACCCTTGTGATTTAAAGTAAAGAGTGAATGAGGTCCACATTTGTCAAATATATTTAATTTAGGTTATAGATGTTCATACACATTGTTTTCCAAAAACACTCACTCTTGTATTTTGATGGACATCAACCACAATAGACTCTACAACAACAATGTCTTCTTGCATACAAATGAATAATAATTTGACAGTGGTGGTAAATTCTTTAAAAATACCAAGTGATATTCCATTTCTTTGTGTTGTTGCATTGCTAATTCTACTCTTTATAATCATCTCTGGGTTCTTTCCAGTGTTAAATGGCTCCATCACCAAGTGCCGTATTTACTTACGTATCTACATGGGTAGTCACTAAGTTAAAGGGGAAATAGGAGAGGTATACATACGTTCATTGTTACAAATATAAGATTTAGTTTGGTCACCCATTTCATTATGAGCTTTAAAAGTAAACTAGGTTGCGACCCATCATCATTTCATTGCACTATTTTATTTTAAAATGAATTAGGCCACCATATCCTTGCACCATTTCATCTTGAGTGAAACTTTAGTCATAGCAATCAGTTCCTATTTGTTACAAGTTCATGTTCACATATAGTAAAATCAATTCTCTCTAATAATTCACAAAGGTCAATTTTTAAATTATTCAAATAATTATTTTAACCTTAAATAGAAGCTTATTATGTGTGATTAATCTATATATTGGATAATGATTATGTATAATTTTTTTGAATCTATAAAATTTAAATATAATGACATTATATTTAATATTTAACATGTAATAATCAATATATTATAAAATAGTATAACAAAAATATAACATCATGTTTCTTGTTGACATTAAATATTAGTTATTTTATATGTAATATCAAATATTGATATCAATTTTACTATTAATTAAGATAAATAATTTTAATAATTTTATGTACGTTTGTCATAAACTATTTGCATAAAAACTATTGGAACTTGTCAAATAATTTTTTTATCATGAAGAAGTATTTTGTGAGTTGTTATTAGGAATTTTTTTTTCCTTTAAATGGTTTGGAATTTTGGATGTTTCTTTATTATATATATGTAGACCTTTGGAAAAAAGTTCAAGAATGAATTTCCATTTGTTTCATTTGAACAAGATATGAGAAAATAAAAATATGTTAAATTTTCATTTGTAAAATAATCTTGTGTAATTGTGATTTATTCAAATTTTTACACCTTTTTATCACAAAGTAAAGTGATAATTAGATGGCCAAAAAAATGGAATCTCTCTTCAAAGACCATAGATCAAATCTTGCTACCACCAATTGTATATCAATCATATGTTGACCGTATATAAATCATATCTTGATTATATACATGTTCTATATTGATAAAATTAGTAATCATAATATTAATTCAAAGTATTGTAAAAAATGATGAATTCATTATTGGTGAATTTACTATGTCCATAACAACTTATTCATAATCACTAAGGAACATAGTGAATTCACTAAATTTTTTTTGTGTAATGAAATTGGGACAATTTTATTGAAAACCTTGTGAAATTCATCTTGAACTTGGGCACACCCCCCTACTAGTGGTTGAAACTTGGAACCTTGGTAATTTGGTCGTTGTTTGTCCACAACTTCATCATAATGGGTTTCCAATGGATGATGGTGCATTGGTGCTTGCCGAGTCACATAGTCCATGTAAGTAGTTAGTCTTGTTGTAAGGATGCCAAAAATTTGTACTTCATGGGTATCAAGATTTTTTGGATGATAGCACAAGTAAGTGGCCTAAGTTGAGACACTCATTCTAGGATGCTTAACTTGAGATCCCCACCAACAAAATTGGTACTCTTCTATAATCCGACCACATCATTGCTGATGAAGGATAAAAGAATGGTTGTGTCAAGTGGGAATCCTAAACAATGTAACTTACAACTACTTTTTCACCGAACGGATGAGAACAGCCTTATGAATGCTCATGACCATCCATCCATCCATGTAAGAAGGGGCTATATAGGCCACTTCACCAAAAACTTGGACTGGGTCCAAAATGGCTGGCTCCTAATTGCTTAGGCAGGATGATGGAATTGATACTCAATCAAAGCCTTATACATCAAAGCCTTTGAATTTTTCAAAGCATGAGCCTGTCTAATTTCCACTGTATTTTTCTTATTCATTCAATCATGGGGCCCTTCTGTCCTTACTACTCAATATTGGTTTATAGACTGAAGTTAGTGGAAGTTTGGGGCTCATTTGTTGTGTTTGTTGTCAAAGGCCAATACATCCCAAAAACTCTAATCACCACATGTGTATATGAGATACTAGACTTGAAAAGTTTGAAGTTATGGAATGGTGGCTCCCATAGTGTGTACCAGTGTTGGGTGGTTCTTACTTGTTGTGAGAATCATTAATTTGGGTTCCCGCATAACATTTTAAAAATCAAATCGGTTGTCTAAATGATTTTCCATAAGGAACTGGACCATTCAGGGGTATCAGACATTTGAAAAAGAAATTTAATTCATTCTTTAAGTTTTACTTTTCACAAATTCAAAATCAATCAATTTTCAAAGGCAGTTCTCACAAGTCTCCTAGCAAAAGTTCAATTATTTTCAGCAAAATTATTTTTTTATTACAAAAATAATCCAAAAATAGTAAAATTAACAATAAATGAAAAAAAATATATGAAACTTTTTTTTTCTATAATTTCATATGTTCACAATTTTATCCCATTCAAATGAAGTTTCAAATTGTTTTGAATTTGGATTTTTTTCAAATAAATTCACCAAATTAAAAAGTGATTTGCAAGCAACTCTTGGATCATTAGGTCAACTCTTGCTCACAAATATTAACTTCTCTAAATTGGTTGTTTGTTAATGACATCAAGTTTTTTTTGTTAATGTGTTGGTTTTTAAAAAGAAAATTTCTATCTCAATTTGAGTTTTTTAAATGTTGAAGAACAACAAGAAGAGTCAAGCGATAGGAAAAAAAAGTCAAATAACACAACAAAAGAACTAAGCAACAACAAAAGAGACTAAATAACAATAACATAAGAGCTTACCCACAACAAAAGGAACCAACTAATAACAAGAGCCAACCAACAACCAAACAATGACACAAAAAAAATGAATAGCAATGCAAGAAGAACAAACAACAATGCAAGAAGAGCAATAAGATGAGAAAAGTAGTAATCCCACAAGAGGAGTTGAGCAACAACAAACGAGAAGCCAAACAACCCAAAAAAATAAACAAAATCTTGACTTTCAAAACATTGTAGAATTTGAATGCACAAACGAAAAGCACAAAACAAATTGAATAACAAAGTGAGGCCGAAGTGTTTTATTTTGTTTCTAGAAAGTGAAAAAAAGTGTAGAAAAGAAGTTTCAATGTTCAATGGTTGTGGTGGCATAACTTTAAACCTTATATTCTTTCTTTTGAAAACCTATCTAAAAACTGATAATTATACCTTGTTCTACTTAAATACCCAGTCATGGTTTTTTTTTTTGGACTTTTGACTAAAGGGGGGTAGGGCCTTAGGGGTCAAATATCATTTTAAATGATATCCAACAATAGTCTTAATGAAAACTAGCCTGAACTCTTGGTTGGGTTTCTCTTCATTTTTTATACCCTCCCAACTTTGGTTTGTACCTTTTCCTTTCCAACCATACCCATGAAATCATTTATCTTTAGCTCCATTGGTAGCCATAAATTGGTTTGCATAATATATTTTGGATGACATACAACCGCTTGGTGGTGGAGAGTGCCAATTATGTTAGCAAATTTGCAAAATGACTACTTTTGATGGGTTGATGTTATGGATGATTAGCACTTGTGATTACATTTTAATAATCTTTCACTTCTTATCACCTTATTTTTCATGTTTATGGGTGAGGACTAGTAATGATTGACCTCGATGGTAAAATGGTTTATCACTTAGGCCAATCATTATGTTGGTAATTGATAACAATCATTTCTTTGTAGGGGTGTTAAATATGTAAAACATTGCTAACATGGGCATAGTTACCAATTCAAATTAGTTTTACATTTCACGTTCATAATTTTTCCCCTTCCATTAGCCTAGGTCAAAAGTGGAAAAATTCATAGAGAAGAGGTGTGTGTTAGGATTGTGTGCCTTGGAAAGACAAGAGACTTTTTAAGACTTCGCCTACAAATGGTATGCATGATTTACAGTTTTAGCATTATAACTTTGAATAAGCCAATCAAAAAAAGTTTGGGTTGGAATGACAAGAGTAATCCTCCATAGGACATCATGAGATAAGAAGGGAACATTTTGGCAATATGCTTGAGAGTTGGATCATGATTTTCAAATTGCATGTTCCATGCTTAATTTTAAAACAACTTGTTTGTTGCATGGAGATGCATGAAATTTGTAAATGTGTAAAATTTTTATTATGTAAACAAAACTTGTCTTTTGCATGAATTTAGACTCATATTTATAAATAGTTCCATTTTTTTACATTTACATCCTTAAGGCCATGTGGACAATATCCATTCTAAAAGCACTATGTCAAATGTGAGTTTTAGTTTTGGGTGGACATGGATTGGAATAAAAAAGGTCAACCATCAAAAGAAAAAAATATGAAGTTTGTGACCTTGTTAGTTAATTAATAGTAATCAGATTATTTCACTATAATATTTCATCCAAGGGTAAAAGCATGGTAAGGTTGTTTGCTTTTGACATTTTGAATAGTTCACATCTTACATTAATTAAAATTCCTACAATTCTATTGATTATCAAATTGTTATCAATAATTATCTCTTTTTTTTGGTCACCTATAAATATCTTTAAACATGTGATTGGTCCAAAAATTGATGTGAAGTGAATTTAACTTATTTATTTCAATGTGAAATGGATTATAAATGATGAAAAATGTTGAGAATCATGGCATTTAAAAAAATTAAAAATCAAAATTTCTTGTATGGGGAAAATCCTGCTTTTAATTTTTTCATTTGACGGTAGTTTATTTTTAATTTTTTTTTGGACATTATTATGACTTTTTTTTGAATTCACATGTTTCATTCTAAGTGTGACAAAAGCAATGTCATCATTTCAAAAGTCCATTATGAGTTCACTATTTTCTTATTAATTTAATTTACATCAAACAACTTAGGGCTAATAAAATGTTGACACATGGTGCTTAGATCAATAGGTAGGCCTAAAATAGGTAGGAATTATTACCTAAATTTCCTAGGCTAAGTATGTAGGTAATTAAGCCTATGTATATAGGTAGGTAGGCTTAAGGTAGGTAGGTAGGTCATTTGGGATAATCCTATTTCATTTTGGGTTTAATTTTTAGAGCCAAATTTTTTATTATTAGTTTATTCCAAATTTCATTTTCTTTTAAAATATTTTTAATGCACTTAATTACATATTTTATTAACTTAAAAGGTAGAACAAACTATATCAGATAAAAAAATTAATTGCATCCTAGTTACAATTTAGTTGTAACTATTACAAAACAAACCAATGAGCAAACATTTAAGCATTTATAAAGTTTTAAATTTTAATACATTGTCCTTTTGCCTTTCAAATGTAAATTTTTTTAAAACCTTCATTTGATGCACCCATGATTGTTTAAATTTGTCAAAAATGACACAAAATGAGGAAGATATGGTTGTTAAAAGTAAATAGGGTCAATGTTGGTCAACAACCTAATTCACACCTTAAACTTCAACATTTTCATCTTCTTCATGGCTTTTCTTTGTTATTCTTTTACCTTTAAAACTTAAATAATTAATGTAGATCTTAACTTGGTGCACCCATAACACTTTAGATCATTGAATACAAACAAGAAATAAGGAAAATATGATGTTTAAAAATAAAAGGTTAATTTTAAAAACACATTATTTGATTTTAACTTGCTTTTTGCTTCTTCTATGTTGGTCCTTTGCCTTTCAAATTGAAACATATAATGTAAAGCTCTATTACAAGTTTAGAATAAAAGATTTTGACGTTTACAAAAGAATATATATGTGTACATCCCAATGGATTTGATAATACAATGTATACATTATTCCAATATCACTTCAAGACTATATTTTCACTTTCAATGAATTATACACTCTATTGGTAGTATCATAGCAAGTTGATTTGCTACATAGTTGATGACTAATATTATTGAAGTTGAACGAAAGTCCCAAGTTGATGGATCAATAACATTTACATAATGAAATTTAGTGGCAGTAGTAGTTGTAATAATGGCAAGTTTATTTGAAAATTAATTGTATAAAAGTTGAAAGTGTCATTTCAAATGGATGATGGAAATGTAGACAAGTGACTTGATTGTACATGCTATTCCATACAATTAATTGTAATGTAATCACACACTAAGTCCCACATGTAAGCTAATTGTACACTAATTTTACAATGCAATTATTGTGTAATTTGTTCAAAAAGTCAAATAAACTTGATTGCAACTGTATGAATGATGTATACATACATTTGTTTTAAATCCATATTACAACTTATGTGTAATTATAGTAGAACTCAAATAATACTTGATGTGGATGTTTTTTTAAAAAATCATCGTATTTATAAAAAGATAGTTGTAGTATTACATGGTACTTTCATAGGAGTCTCTAGTTGTAAAGTAATGAAGTTTTCATGGACATGATTTTTCATAATGTATAGCTAATTACTATTGTGACTACATAACTAAGCCTTCAAATATCATTAATGATTAAATATTTGTGTGAAGTGGAATTCACTTGACAATCTTTTTTAGAGTGGCCAAGATGGCTATTTGTTGTCTTCATATGTTCATAGAATGACTACAATGGTGAAAAGGGTGGTCAAACAAATTGGTGACATGTATTTGGCTATGAGGTTATTCACCAACTTTGAAATTGAACTAGCCTATCAATTATATAGTCACAATTGATAAGCAATTTGGCACACAAGAAGTTCTTAAAAAAAGAGGTGGTTATACACATCATTTTTCAAATGCATGCAAAACCTACAATTAAAGTTGATCACATTTCAAGAAAAAAAATGCAATAGAATTTGTGAATAATGAAGATGTTTTATTTTCAAAATTGACATTGAAGTTTTGGCATTATCCACAAGAACAAAAAAAATAACTTTTTATATGGAAAAATGACTAAAGGGACAACCAAGGAATGTATTGTGAGGAAGGTAGGATTTTATGGATAGAAAAATCTACAAGACAAGCTAATGCAAAAAGCCAAGTCATGAGGTTCAATTTTCTCTCACACTTGAAGGAGGGAAGATTCACTTACAAGAAGATTATGTTGGAGATAAAATTATATTTGGAGGTCAAAATCACCTACACAATAGATTGAAGGACTCCTCTTTCTCACCCCCTTTTTTAGGCACTTTGGATTTAAGCCCCACCAGCCCTTTACCTATTATAATTTCAAATTGCACATAAACAAGTGCACAATCAAATACGAAGCCAAAAAAACAAAAAACTATTGACACAATCGCAAAATGTGTTTTTTTCCATTCATATGCAAGATGGAATGTGACATGTCATTAACATGTCTTCAAAAGGAAAAAATATATTCTTAGATCTCTGGGGGAACAAGAGCCCTAATGTGAAGGAAATATCAACACTGGCAATATTATCGAAGGAAGATATTCAATAGATATATGGTGAAGTCTTTCAAAGAGAACGTTGCCAAAAGTTGAAACTGTGCAAGGAATCCAATGCAACTTGTAAGGATTTTTTATTTTGCAACAAGCTAACCTTGTCCCACGTACTAACATTGATCAACCACAAACAAGTCAACACATTAACTACAAAGATATTTCAAATAAGAATTGTAGGACATTCAATGATGATGGGAAATAATTTGTTGAAGGTGGTAAAAATAACATCATGTGTAAGTAAATTGACTTCCACACCAAAAGACACATCCAAACTTCAACATTTGAATGTTGTGTGTAATAATTTAAAGTTTGGATGCATTTAGTCACAACCATAATCTATTTTTCCAAGGAAGAAAAAATCATCAAAAGGAAACGCATGCATTGCAAAAATTAGCATGCCACACACATAAGTAAGAAAAAAAACTTTCATGTACACATACTTGCAAGGAAAAGGACCTTTAACATTGCCATAGCTATAAATAACTTCCTTGAACTTGTATTACAAGGAATGAAACATGATAAGTTTATCTCAATTTTCATCACCTCCATTTTCCAAATTTTGATCACTATAGAACACATTCCTTTTGTTCATTAATCCACCTAAATTTTAAGTGTCTTGAGGGGACTTAAACCCCAACCTCTAAAGGGGTGCTACCCATTGTAGTTCAACCTTACCTACACCCAAAACCCCATTAAAAAACAAACTCAAAAAAGTTACAAAAAATTTCATTTGTAATTTGTTTGAAAAATCTAGTTATTACTCACCTTCCAAGAGTAAATTCCTTGATGTGAAATTAGCAAGTTGAATTGAACCAATGAATTGAACTACCAAGCTTGGTGATAAGAAATTGAACCATTTCCATAACAACACACACATCACAAATTAAAATAAAATGGATTCACACAATTGAAAGACCATGAAATTTTATAAAATATTGTGAGCTAACCTAAAGCTACTACTACTTTCAAAATCTAGAATATTTCAATAGCAAAAACTCAATATTCAATTAAAATTATTCACTCATTCTATTTCACTCAATAAACCATTTTAGACACTTAGAAAATAAGTAAAAATGTAGTGTATCTATGTACTCCAAAAAAGAAAAATTCCACAAGAAATTTAAGTAATTTTTAGTTTTTATGAAAATTGAAGGTATATTGAACCATGTCATTTCACATAGTTTAAACCATGATTGGATACCATGTGAATAATTTGAAAATTTTCATTTCAAAAAATGAATTTTTTTAACAAAGATGTGATAAATGTGTGGTAAATAATTATTTGACGCGTAATCACATTCACATGGAAGATGACAAACATAGTTAAATGGGCCATATTTTAAATTCCATTAAAATTGATTATCTTAATGAGTAATGAACCCTTAAAGTTAATGCAATCAAAACAAGATCATAGCCTTATTATACCAATGTATATTGTAAATATACCCATGGATCTTTCATATAGATAATGAAATTTATTATTATTTAAAAAACATATAATAGTGACATTAATTTTGTAATTGTAAGGCCCAAAAACCAAAATTGACACCAAATTTAAATGTACCATACTTTTGGAACGATTATATTATATGTATTATAATATTATACCCAAAAGTGCCCAAAAAGGGTCACTGTAATGTGCTTTCACCTAACATTCAAAATGGGTAAAAAACAATAAAAACCATGGTGACCAAGGTCGGAGCCGTTACCAAAGATTGCATTCTACATGTGTCCTACATGTATTGGTCTATTAAATATCAAAATTATTTTTAAACATAATTTTTGGGTCTAGATATTAATATTGAGACCAAACATGACTCATATTATAATAATTTTTTGTATGAGGTCCTAGATTATAATCAAATGTATAATTTTTTTTGTAAATTATGATGACACATTTTGAACTTTTTTGACCATTAAAGACATTTAGAATCAAAATCAACAACATCCATTAAAAGGATTCAATACATGTGCATTTAAAAATATAAACACATGTGGCCCTTCTTATGAAATATATTAGAGCCCATAATAAATTTGAGAAAATTTGATGAAGGTTTGAGTAACAAAAAACACAGTCACATTTTCCTAGTGTAGTATTGTATATATAAACCCAAATTTACCAATGACCTTAAATTTTACATATCATTTTTCATGAAAATGCAACATTGCCTTCCCCTTAAACAACAAAAAACATTTTTTCTTTATGAAATTTTTATAATTTTATGTTTTTGAAGGTGATAAACATGTTTAAATGTAAATAAAACACACTTAGCTACATGCAACTTAGGGCATGCTTTTATGTTTTTGTTCATATTGTGCCCTTTGGTTCATCCATATATGGTCTTCTACAAATTTGGAACATGAACGGTTAAATTTACCATACGATTAAGGATGAATGAAATGAACAAAATATTTAATTGTAGAATATCCACTACTTTATGACCATTAAAAAAATTGGGAATCACACAAAATTCTTTGGGATGAAATTTCATTAATAATAAAACATGGTGCAAGAAACCTAATTATATGTTGATGTTTCAAAACTTTTTTAATGATTTTTCAAAGTTGAGAATTGTAGAAATTAAGGACAATAAACACATTGCTTGGTACATTATACTATGAATGTACCCAAATTTATTCAATTAATTTGATTCATGCATTATAACATTAATTGGTTGAAAGCCTAAACATACATATCCTTCTTTCATTGTTTACCATCTCATAACATTCATTTTGTTTCAAAATTCAAAACACAAAACAAAAGGGTGTCATGGTTCTTATTGTGGTACCCCAATCGTGAATGCAACTTGTAAGAAGATTCAAAAGGAGAAAAATATTGCAATTTGCAAAAAGATTAAAAAACCTTACTTATAATTTTTAAGATATAGAAAGCTTATATGAGCAAAAAACTTATGTAAGCATTAAGTTAGTGAGCAATATTTAGGAGTAGAAAGAATACTAATGAATTCAAACCTTAGAAGAAAAAAAAAAGTTCACAATAAACTTCAAAACTCATACTTAGAACACACCTTGTGCAAGAATTCAAAAATCTTGGAGTTGGAAGTTTGGAACCTTAATTAAAAATTTTGATTATTAATTTGTACAAATATGCAAAAAAGAAAAATGATTTTAGTTGAAAATTGGGAAGTGAATGATGGCTAAGCATTGAATGTGACTCAAAAGGCTTCAACAATTAATTTTTGATTCCCAAATTTACAAAACATTTTGAAGTTGGAAAACGACAAAACTTTGAAAGGAACTTGGAACTTGTAAAGCATATATTACTAAGTAACGTTTACCACACCAACATATTTTAAATGAAAAAATGAGTTGAGATTTTGGTTCTTGAACACTAAGAGTTTAGAGTTTGGAGCGATGGGTTTGATGTAGAAAATGAGATTGAATCTTAGGGTTGTAAAAGCTCTTGATGAAATTCAAACACCATTATGATTACAACACAAATTTGTTGGTTGTTACTACTAATAAAAATTCCAACAACAAATCCCCTCATTGTTCTTGAATAACTCGTATGTGATTGAATCCAACCATAAGCTTTTAGAATTCATGAAATGGTTTGTTAAAACAAAGCTAGTATTGTCACCTTGCATTTGCATTATGAACCTCATGAATTTGGATCATTTGTAATGCAAAAAAAATGACAGTGAATTTTTGTTATGTTTGTGTTGCATGGTGTAGGTGAATTTTGGGGTTTTAAGGGTTGTACTATTGGCAAAAGGTCTTGAAAGTTGCACACATAATGGTGATGATCTCATGAACATTGACAACAAGCATGGCAACAAGGTGATGAGAGCGAAAAAGATATTGACGAATATAATGTTTACGATATCTTAAGGGTGGTGATGATGCCACTTGGCACAAGGAGATTTAAGTCAATTAGCCCTAATTTTAACCCTATAATTACAATGCAGTTATCATAATAGTTTTGAGTGTATCACCATTTGGCAATTTTTTGCCAAAAAACTGACTATATTTCATCTTTCATAATCTTTTTATGTTTTTAACATCACAACAATAGATCAAGACATAATGATAACTTTTGATGGTGTTTTGGTTTTTCGAATATTCTAAATTTAAAAAACCATTAGTTTTGGTTTTTCAAAGTAATTGAAAATTTAAAAATTGTTGGTTTCAATTATTTCAAAACTTTAAAGAATCTATTGTTTTTATGAAAAAAATGGTGGATTTATGGTTGGCTGTTTGATTGTTTCAAAAATATTGAGCATAGTAGTTAGTACCAATATTGGTTATTTGATTTGTGAACTATGATTATGAATCTTAAGAATAGACTAATAACCATCAAGGATCTATTGTTATCCAAAGAAATTGCCCAATAAATGGTATAAATGAAAATTTAATTACAATTATGTTGATGAAAAGAGCATGTAATTTGAGTTATTTTTACACTTTTTTTTATTTTATGGATCCCATTTCCCCAAAGGCCAAAATGATTAATGAAAAAAATGGAACACATCCCAAAATCCATCATTTAAATTTGGACACATCCATAAACACACTCAAACATAAAATGACACATTTTAACTCAAATTATTTATTATCATCCATTAATGACAATATCAATATTGCTAGATTAAGAAACTATCATAAGATGTTTTGCTACATACATGTGGACAATGCTATTTTTTGCAACTTCACAAACTTTAAGGTTGTTTGATTCTAGCAATTCAAAAAAGGGCATGAATTAGGGCAATTTACATCATGCTATCCTTCATGCTCAAATGGATGTCCTACATTCTTAATACACATTCTTGTTTGTGGGCGTTTTTTTTGGAAAATTTTCAATGTTATATTTATTTACATTTGATTAATTGCACACGTTTGTGCAGTTTGCAAGAAGATATACTACATGCAAGCATGTTTACAGTATGAATTTACATAATTTGTGACTTAATGTGAGAGAAAACATGATAAATTCTAAATAGTTGTGTATTGATTGCTATGTAGTTGGATAAAATGCCTAATGTTATGCAAACATGTCCTTATATGTTTTGGCATGTCCCAAAACCAAGTTTTTCAATTGGGTACATCCCCCAAACTTGAATTTTTTTGAGGCACATGTCCAAAAACAAAAGGAGGTGTTTGCGAAAAAATAACATGGCATGTAATGTATGCTAAAGCCTCATGGTGGGCACATTCCCAATATAAGGGGCCTAGGACAAGGTGGTAGCTAACTTTGACCCTACATTTGGAAAATGTCCCTCACCCATGGACTTTACATGGCATAATGCACAAGGTAAAAGTTATCATGAACCGGGACCTAAAGAGAGGTAGATGACAAGTTGTACATGTCCTTATGTTACACCTATAAGCAAGCATAAGATGCCTGCCACTCTTAAGGAGTAGGCATGATATTCATCCTAGTTTTTTAGGAGGAATATTCATGAATATGAAGTACCCTGCAAAAGCACTAAGAAATTTCTTCAAGTGCTATATTGCATTGCAAGGAGCTAACCCTTGGCTTTTGGTACACTATGTTAGAGCATATCTCAATGTGTGATCCTGCACAAATATTTCTCACATCCAAGATCAGTTATTTACTTTTTTTTCCAATCACTGCCATAAAACTAAAATTGGGACTGCAAATTGGTGGGAGACAACTGATAGCAACCCACTTCAACCAGTCAAACTATGTAGCCAGTTAACAACAGATGTTACAGTTTGCAGTGCCATGTACTGGCCTCATGATCTTGTGCACAAACGTAAGGCTCAATCCTGTTTTGAAGAAAAGTGAAAACATGCCAGATTAGCTCAGCAAAATGGTTTGGGCCCAGGATTTTTGCAGGTTTTGTGAGGCTGGTGAAAGTTGTGCACCTGCCAGAGAAGAGTGTAATAAATACATATGACTCCTGTTCCCTGTTTTTCATTGGTCAATCATAATGATTGGTGTAGATGATTTGCTATTAATAGTCTCCTACCTATTTGTGGTCTCAGTTTTCATTTTAGGGCTGAGGTTGAAAAAAAAACCAGACTAAACTGGGATATGAGAAATATTGTTACACGGTCACATTCTGAGCACCTCTGGGATTGCTCTAAGGATTGGCATACAGTGCGGGGGAAGGAAACACAATCAGATGGCCATTATATTCAAGGTGTAAGGAAAATTTGACCACAATTTCAGTTGAGCAAACTGGCTTGTAGCCGATGGTAGCGTAAACAAGTGGTATAGCATGATAAAATTACAGGCTCGGGAATGCATGCCACAATTTGGTAGATAAGATGCAGGCAAATTGTGCTGTGATTAACACAGCATCCCTGATTCCTAGTTTTGTCCCTTTGCAGGAATATTTTGTGGCCATGATCAGCATACCATATGTTCCTTGCTTTGTCCCTTTCTAGTATTGTTTGGTCATAAGATCTTTAGAGTAACTAGTCTTTGTATATTAATTCATTAAGAATGTCCAGCTTGCATGGGTCTATAGTGGGTTCGGAGTGATAAGGAATTCCAAAAGACCTTACCTGGGTCAGTTTGGTCACTGAATAATCCTTTAAATATTGAAATGAATTTTTGTGAAATTATGACATTGATGTGATGAAAACTATCTCTTAATCATGGCCATAGTTTTTTTCCCCCAATTTTGTTTGTGGTCTCTACACTTTGGCAATTTTGTTAATTTCTAAAACAAATTTTACAAAATGACACTTAAAAAGTGAAAATTTCCGGATTTCTCCAAAAAGGAATTTTGTCAACACAATGAACAACTTCACCACCAAAAAAAAATGCTGATCAAGGCAGGCAGGCAGGCTACAACATGGATAATTTACTTATTCAATATGAAAGTATTGTGTTAGACTATTCTAGATCATGAAAAGAAAAATAATTCGAAAGCTAAAAAATGAATTCATTGAAAACAAAAAGATATTAATTATTCATTTTCTCAATGTGGAAGCTGACACTAAACTATTGGGTATGAGTAGATGAACAAATATAAGCCACCCATTGGCAAATATAAGTACCAAATTAGGAAATCTCCAAACATTTTCCACTTGAACACTCGAGATTTGATTTTCAGAATGCTTACCTTGTCCTTTGTGAATCATGCTTAGCCTACTCATCCTCTTTCCTTTCAAGAAATTTTCTTTCCAACACTGAATGTTTTTCTATACAGACATTTTTTTCAACAATGCTGGTCTGACATCCAATGAAGCACATTCATTTTGAGGCACAAAGAGCGTACTGAGATCACATATGTGATGGAGTTGAAATTCATGATACTGTAACCTACAGTCGGCTTCCACATTGACAAGAAAGCTAATTATTTGTTTCAAAAGAATTAATTCGTTTTTTAATTTGAATTTATTTATTTATTTATTTCTGCATCTACTGTGATATTGTGATAGGATGAGTGAAATTATTTAGGTTCTAGCCTGTGATAATTATGATGGTTTTTCATACCTCAGCTTCATATTTTCAAAAGAAATCGTTTCACTATTTTAAGGATTATATAATGGCAAAACTGACCCTAGGGTACAGTAGACAGTAAGATCATAGATGATCAAGGATGTTTGAGTAGCTTACAACTGAACTACTCTCCACCATTTAGTTCTTTTTTCACTAGTGTGGTTCTCTCTTTTTCAAAGAAAGAGCCCGTGGATAAGATCAACTACACCCATATGTGATATTTGGGCCTTCAATAATATTTTTCAAATCTAAATCAATGTTCTTATGGTTCCTGAAGGCCAATTGATACATATGAAAACTGAGAATGTATGTAAAAGGTGAGAGATTACAAATAGCCAATCATTTGGAACAATCATTCAGTTTGACCAATCAAAAGCAGTTGTTAACATTGTGCAATCCCTTTTGTGAACACAACATTCAATGCATGAATATTGGCCCAAAGTCACTTTACTCCCCCAAACCAGCATAAACTTTGTTTGTTGTTCTTCATCCAAAACATATTATGCCATGCATCAATAAGGAGTCTCGCAAGGGTTGAATATATGGGACCCTTGATAGTGATTCTCAAAAGTCATGGAACCAATCAAAGAACCTACCTTGAACCAATTGTTCTGGGCCAGTTCTTTGACTAAAACCTGTGAGTTTGTTTATGGTAACCCTAAACCTGTAACAGGTAGTGTTTTTTAATGTAAAGAATTAGAGAAGAAAACCCCAGAATGAGAGGAAATAAAAGAACCGCCCAACAGTGGTTTTTAGTGTTTTAACCTCTGAGATTTGATTTCTGGTCACACCATTGGTGCCATATTCTTGCTGTAAAAGGTCTTGTTGGATATGCAGGAAATGATACAGTGATCTGCCGTCCAAGTTGGTAAGAAGCATCTCCCACACTGTTGGTGATTTGACAAGATTTGGCTAGTGGATTGAAATGTGCATCTTTCCCAGTTCCATGAGAGAGAAAGAAAGAAAGAAAGGAAGGAAGAAAGCATTAGTTGCTCTTCAGGGCTTGACCTGGTACTTTGTAGCTTTGTGATTTAGTAGGTGGGATAGCAAAACATTGCACCCAGCTCTACTTATATGGAATAAGCTCTTTGCCAACCAGTGTGCACCGGACAGCTGCTATGTACACATACAAAACTAAAAACTAAGTTGGTCCATTGTTGCTTCACATCACATCCCACTCCATTTAGCTCTAGTGCAGATCTTGACTCCCAGGATTTTCTTATTCTCGTATTTTCTTATCACCAAATCTGATCAAATCGTCTTATGGATGAATGCCACTTTGGCTCCATCAAAAAATTGGGGGGAAAAAAAAATGTGGATCTTTAGGTGAGGTGATGAGACTGTAAAACCACAGCTCTAATATTGTTCTACATTTTTCATGTTCAATTACAATAAATTGCTGATAAATGTGCCAACTGGTGCTAGCCATATTGCTGTACTCGCATGTCCATTCCAACATTAAAATCAAGCCGACAACCCAAAAGTTGAAAATTTCAAAATAGTGACAGTAGTAAAGAGTTTGAAACAAGCCTAAATTTACAAATGTAGAATAAAATAAAATAAAATAAAATATTATACTTGCATTCATATTTTAAGAAATTACAGTAGTACCTTGGCAGCTTGGGTGTCTGCCAAATAATTAATTAAAGTTTATTTTCCTTCACAAAAAAAATTGTTGTTAAGAAAAGCATTCTTTTTTGAAAATTTCAGCATTTCTAAATCTAATATAATTTGTGCTGAAGCCTTGAAGGTACTATGGTATATGTATATAGAGAGAGAGAGAAAGAGAGAGAGAGAGAGAGAGAGAGAGAGAAATAAACCAGAGAAGTCAGAAAGTTGAGTAAGGTTCAATTCAAATAACATTAAACTGGAAGAGTCTATAGACTATAACCCATTACCATTCTCAACACAAAAGTATGCATAATAATAATTCTACATTCAGCTGGAGGTTGAATTGCATGCTTGAGTTGGGTACTAACTGATACTGGAGAGCTTTCACACTGGGGCTACTAGTTGCTGGGGCTATCATTACCTTTGTCAATTAGTAGTTGCTGTTGAGATTTTTAGTACTATTTTGGGTGTGCGATTGAAGTTGCCCAGTTGTAGTAACTTGGCAGCTAGCCTAGTCCAAGAGCATTTTTGAATGCTGACTTTTTTTTTAGCACAAGTAGGCTAGAGTGTGCTATGTAATTTGTTTGTTTGTGAGTATGGTTTGGCCCCAATACAAAAGCAGCAGACTGCATGCAGCTCAGCTTTTGATATCTGAGCAAAGATACTATGCTGTCGTCTGTCTCTGAACAGATTCTGCTCACAGTGTCTTGTCAAATATTAATTAATGTCTTTAGATTTTCAAGCTTATTGCACTGATTTTTAAAAAAAATTCTCAATTTTTTTTTTGACATGAACAATATTATTAACAAGAGACACAAAAAAATTAAATTATGTCAAGTATACTGCAGTGTCTCTGGTTTTTTTTGAATTTCTGTAAAATTTTGGCACAAACAATATTAATTAACAAGAGACACACAATTATATCAAGTATTACAACAATCACTGGATTTTTGAATTTCTGAAAAAAATTTCATTAAAAATTATTATTAACAAGCGACACAAAATTATATCAAGTATTACAACAATCACTGAATTTTTGAATTTCTGAAAATTTTGTCATTAAAAATTATTATTAACAAGCGACACAAAATTATATCAAGTATACGACAATCACTGGATTTTTGAAGTTTTGAAATTTTTTGGCATAATAAAATATTATTAACATGCGACACAAGATCAAATATACGGCAATAACTGGATTTTTGCATTTCTGGAAACTTCGGCATAAACAATTATATTATTATTAGCAAGAGACACAAAGTTATATCAACTATATGGCAGTCACTGGATTTTTGAATTTTCTGAAAATTTCGGCATAAAAAAAATTATTAACAAGAGATAAAAAAATTATATCAAGTATGTGGCAATAACTGGATTTTTGAATCTCCGAAAACTTCAGCATAAAAAAATATTAAAAAGAGACACAAAATTATATCAAGTATACGGCAATAACTGGATTTTTTAATTTCTGAAAAATTTGGCATAAACAATATGATAGAGAGTTTAATTATATTGATTTTTGATATTTTGGGTTTGTTATTTATTGAAAAGAAATCAGAAAATTTGAAAATAATTTAATATAATGCCAAAATCCATTCACAGTGTATGGCAATAAGGAGATATATAACTGATCATGTTTAATAACCAACTTTGATTTATCTTGAGGTGCATTCACACTTGGTGTTAAGGACTCTAGTATTAAGTCCCCTAACACTAAGCTAGTCATTTAGAACCTAAACCTATTTACCACAAAGATTTTATGTTAAGTTAACATTCAC
>Ga0209611_10003581_pt1 | contig 26852 bp, 21 predicted proteins | sample S1TSphgellanicum_3_FD_187693 | JGI IMG/M metagenome (GOLD analysis project Ga0209611, IMG submission 187693) | Host-associated microbial communities from peat moss isolated from Minnesota, USA - S1T2_Fc - Sphagnum magellanicum MG (SPAdes) (version 2) | ecosystem: Host-associated > Plants > Peat...
TTACATAGGTCACTAGGCATAGGAGAGTGAGGATTCCTACACCTAAAAAGATCCCTCCCTCTCTTAAGGAGTACTCAGTAGGCCAACTATCCGAAGATTATTTGCCTATTATTACTACTACTACTACTACTTATACCCACTTAATTTTGGCAACTTTGAGTTTTTATTTTTGGCCAATGCCAATTTTTTTTTGTAGAATGCCAAATTTTATGAGGCCTGGTATAGGGTGAAGCCCCAGGCCCCGTGCTTGCTTTACGGAGCCTAAAGACTTGCTCCAAATATTTTTTCTGGGTTTCGAAAATCACCAATTAACTTCATAGAAACCATAAGAATTCACAAAAACAATAATGAGACTTCTTGGTGCCAAGGATGGATTGGAAAGATGCTATCTAGGTGTGCAGGGAGGGAAGCGGTGAAAAAGATTTTTGGACAACCACGGCCCTTTATGTAGCCACTCGAGGGCAAGGAGTCGTCGGACATTTTGAGTGATTTAAAATGTTATGAGAGTGCTACCTCAAGCTTCAGAAATCATCTTTGAAATGGAAAGGAAAAGAAGTAATGAAAAAATAACAAGAAAAAAAAGTTTTCCAACTTATAAAATGCATTTTTTTTTTTTCTTCTTCTCTCTGAACCCTCTTACTTTCAAACCTCACAACTTTATTATTATTTATTCATTTTAAATGATTTAAAAGTACTATAAGAGCATCACCTGAAGTTTCACAAATCATCTTTGAACTCTAATAGCAACAGAACAACATACAATAGAATTATTGGGTGTTTGGGAACCGACTTTGGTAATGTTCAGTGGTTTGTGTTTTTTTGAGTTCTTGACACCCTTTACTTTGGAGGGCTGTAACTTTTTTGGTTTTTAATCTGTTATTGATGATTTAAAAGTACTATAAGAGCATCACCTGAAGTTTTACAAATCATCTTTGAACTCTAATAGCAACAGAACAACATACAATACAATAGAATTATTGGGTGTTTGAGTTCTTGACACCCTTTACTTTGGAGGGCTGTAACTTTTTGGTTTTTAATCTGTTATTGATGATTGTTAGTGTGTTAGAGGAGGGGTTCAAGTTTTGTTTAGACACCAGAAACAACGGAGCCCTCCCCTTGGATCCGGCCTGCCTTGAGCGTTTAAATGTTCGATCACCGGCTAATCTACCCTATTGTTCTGGAGTTTTTAGTTTTCTTGTTTGCACCCAAGAAAAAGAAAAGAAAAGAAAAGAAAAAGAAAGAAAGAAGAGGAATGGAAAAAGTTACACCACATGTGAAAAACCAACGGAGAGCAAGCCAGCAAAAAGAGACACGTGTCAGGTACGTGACATTTCAGGTCAGTGACTGGCAAGAGGTGGCCACGTCATTTAGGGACCTGGGTTTTGGAGACCTCGATTGCAGTACGTTCCTTTGCCGTCTGCTCTTCCATCTCTCTGGTTTCTTCGCTTGCTTGTCGTCTGGAGCACCATATTCGTGAACCCCGCGTCGTTGCAGATCGAAACACTACATGCTGTAATTGTAGCCTGCATCGTGTTTTCGTGGATCTTCGAGCCTGTCGCAATTCAGGAGGCCGTTCTTTCGGTGGTTTTTTTGGCGTTTGTGATGCTGTGAGCTGCATTCTCTCGGACACTGGCTCTCTCCCTTTCTCCTGTCTTCGGATGTCGTCGTCGTCGTCGTCGAGGTTCTTCTCACCGCTTGATGATTCGGGATTTCTTTTTCCCGGATTTTTTCCCGTTTTTCTTTTTTTTGGTAAAGATGCCCGTGCTGTGGTTTTAAATGCATTTAGGTCTTGTTCGAAGATTATTTTCTGCTAGTTGTCGTCAGATTTGAGGATGTCTGCGAGAATCCGATCTGCTGTAGTTCGTGGTGATGTTTGCTGCTTCAGTTGTCTTATTACTTTGGTGATCGTTTGGGGCTTAGTTTCGATACCCTTGTTGCAGTAGGAGTGCCTTTGGTGTTATTAAGGATGCTGCTATCGCACGTTTTGTGGTGCTTGTCTTGTGGTGGCTTTTATTGTTGTTAAGCTTTGGATTCACTTTATGGTCGTTTTTGCAGCAGTTAGCGTCAATTCTCGAAATTCATGTTGTTTTGAAGGTTTCGTGGTCCGTTGGAGATTGTTTCTCTTCTGGTAGTAGTGTTGATCGTGGTGGTCTTTTCAAATAGGCGGCTTTTGCTTTGGGAGTACTGTACATTTTAGAGATTTTCCTGTTTTTTCTTGTATTAATGTGCATTAATGTCGTGAGTCCTGGGAGGTTTCTTGTTGCAGTCCAATTGTTGCTGTTACTCTTTTTGGTATTGTTTTGGAAGTTGCTACTTTTGAGATTTTTTTTTTGCCAAAATTTGACTTGCTTGTTGGGAGGTTGTTTACTAAAATTAGGGCTTTGTGTTGCAGTTGAGTTCCCTTATTTTCTCTGCCCCTAGCTTGAGCTGGAGCTTTTGTCTTCAGACTGAAGTCACAAGGTTCTGTAACGCGACAGCATTGGTCTGAAGAAATTCTGGGCAGATCTATGGGATGCTCTGTAACCTTTGATGGTGAGTGCTTGCTTGGTGACAACTTTGTAGTAGACAACTCTGCCACATGCTGTGGGGTTCAAAAGTTCTCAGCCATTTGAGCTGGCTGTAGAGTTCAGATTGCACAGACATCTTTGCAAGTATGGAATTAATGACTCTTCATTGAAGCTTCGAGCCTCCAGCACAATTCAGTAGTGACAGGAACAGCAGGTCAATGGGCTTTTCCTTCATGCTTTGTGCACAAAAGAAGTAAGCAGCCAAGGCTTTGGCACAATAAAGTAATTTGCCAAGGAACTAATTACAGATTCTACCAGTTTCACTGGACAAGTTTCCATGCTCTGTTAATAGTCCTCCTGAACCTGTACAGCAGCTTTACACATTCTCCTTTGTTAATACATTACTTGGAAGAGGACGGAGGATAGTCTTGCAGCAATGGCATTTACAATGAGATCCCTTCCAACTTCATTGTGCTTGTCACATAAACCATTATATCTAGGGCTCCACCGATCACCTTCTAGCACATTACCAGCATTCCACAGCAATTTTGGAGCCCCCTTGCGCCCCTCCATCCATTGCAATGCACAAGAGGAAAGCGAAACAATGGTGCAGGATGAGAAGCATCACAAGGAGGTTACAACAAATCCATCATGGTCAACTCCTGACTCTCCTGCTCCTGTTCCCCCTGCTTCTCATTCTCCAGACCGGTATGCTGGATGGCCACCTGCGGATACTGACTCTGAGGGGTCATGGAAAGCAGGTTTGTTCTTTTCAAGATAACCCCGATATGATGTAGTTTGGAGATGCTTTACAAGTTTTCCTAGTTACTATGGATGCTTTCCTTATGTTGCTATTCCAGCTCTCCTTCTTCTGAATGACATAGAGACAGGTGAATGGGGATGGTATTTTGGTGGCCTGGTAGCTAAAGTCAATGCATCTGAAATTACAAGATTCAGACTGTTATATGAATAGTTCATGTAGTTTCAAAGATTGGTCTGATGAGACAGTTGCAACTAAGGACGGTAAGTAACAGAAAAGATTCATGCTTTTTTGTTTTCCAGTGACAGGGAGATAGTTAGGGAGACAGTGACAGTGACAGGTGGAATGATCTGTGCATTGAATAGTTAGCAATGGACATGCAATGACTGTCTGTGACAAGCATTGTTAATCAAAAGAGAGTTTCTGGAACTTTCTCAGTACAGTCAGTATCTGTAATTTGAAGATGGGTGCATCCAACATATGTAGGACCACTATTGCTGCTACAGCCTTTTTTTTGGAGCTTCAGAATGACAGACAGAATAGGTTGATGTGGAGATGTGACGGTCTGCTATCTCAAAGCTGCAAAAATTTAGGTGTTACAACTAGGTGACATGTTGAAACATTTGCCTATGAAGTTGTGAAGTTCTTCAATATGGTCCAACGCAAGACATCTCTGTCAGGATCAGCTTCAAGTGCAGGTTGATATTTGTTGCAAAAGTGTTTTGTGCACTTGCTTCATCAGATGTTATCAGATTCTCATAACAGGTGCTGCAAGTTCTACAGGTTTGTTACAAGTAGGGGCTGGCTTTGTACTAGCAGTTGGCTTCTCTTTTGCAGCTTATTCTGCATATTCAAGATACGGTGAGTCCAATATCCTGAACCTTGCATTCTAGATGAATTGTTTCTGTGGCTTCTCATTGCAGATCACTTTTCTTCTACATATTACTCCAATTGGAGAGTTTGAAATGATGTTATCTTTGCTTCGTACAATCTTTCCATTGGTCATGCTCTGCCTTCAATTGCAATAGTTTTTGGGGAGACATTTGCACAAGTTTTGCTGTGAGTGATTCTGATAGCTTCCGGTGTGTTGAAAAAGGTGGAAAGAGACAATTAGATATGGCACCTATGCAACAACAGCAAGCTTCAACTACTTCAGAATCAGAGTCATTGGACACTTCCAGCAACAAGGACACTAGTGGTGAAACTCTAGAAAGAGATTCCATACGAGATTTGCACAAAGAGGGAGAGTTACTGGATTCTGATATAGAGACTGTTCCTGCATCGGAGACTGAATCTGGCCTAGGGCAGGTTTCTATTTCTAGCAAGGAGGGTCCAGTCTTGAGTTCTGATGCTGACAAAGGAGTGCCTTCCAATGCTGCATCTGATGACCTATATCAAGAGCAGAATCCAAACAAAAGCCCTTCCAGTGACAAAGCAGATATCATGCTGAGTTCTCAAGACATTGAGACAGAAGCAGAAAGACCATCTGCTGCTGCTGAACCTACAGCAAAAGCCCCAGAGAAGCCTGGTCTCTCGTCTCAGAACCCTGTCTCTTCTCCATCATTTGAGGTTGGTGCTGTGTCCAGAGTACCTGCCCCCGCCTCTGTTGAACAGGACCCAAACCTGGAGAAGGGTTTTGTCAATGGTCAGCTTACCGACTTTAAGAAAGGGTTGGGCATTTCTCCATCCACTGTGATTGACTCACAAGCTGGGGGTGAAGAACAAGACCAGTTGGAAGAAGTGAACATAGGTGAGGGAGTTTTGACTACAGGCCACTGGCAGCAGGTGCTCAATGACCCTGCTACTTCCAGTAAACCTGAAGTAGACATAAATGTACTGGATGACTCACAGCTTGATCTGAATGAGGATGCAAACAGTGGTGTTGATACTCCAGCTGATGAATCTAAAGATGATACAGAAGGCTGGAGCAGCAAGGTTGATCAACCTTTCAGTGGTGCTGATCTTTGGCAGTCCACCTCTCTTTACATTCCTGCCCCATTATCTGCTATTTCAGCTCTGCAATCAAGACCAGGGAAGGTTGTGGTTCCTGCTGTGGTTGACCAGATGCAACAACATGCCTTAGAAGCACTGCAAACACTGAAGGTGCGTTTTGCTTGTCTGCACCCTTACAATCCCTGACTACAAGGGTCATCTTCCAGGTATGTGGAAAAAATTTCCTCTCTTCATAAGAATTGACCACTTTGCAGGTGATGGACCCAGAGATTGAGGCAAGTGACATATGTACAAGGCGGGAGTATGCACGTTGGTTGATTGCCTCAAGTTGCAGATTAGCAAGGTAATAATGATGTGTAGTATATTACTGGCAACACCATGCTATTTCATGAACCCATTTTATGAAGAAAGATGATTGATGAACCTTGGAGGTGAGACTTTTAGTCAATATGCTCACCTTGACAATAGTGGTCTTGATGAGGAGTCATGTAAAGTTTATGATTTGGTGTTTATGAATTCTCATGAATGTTCTTACAAGATATTTAGCGATACAATACTTGTAGGTAAGGTGTTGCTGGCAGCAGCAACTTCCAGGATATATTTGTTGATGATGGCTACTGTTGTGATGTACAGAAGCACTGCTCACAAAGTCCTTCCAGCTATGTACATTGAGAATGTGACACAGCTTGCATTTGATGATATTTCTGCTGAAGACCAAGATTTTGCCTTCATCCAAGGTCAAACTCTCATCCTTGTTTACAGTGTGAAAATTGAATTCTCCTGTGAACTCTTGTCATGTTCCTTTGCATGGGTGATGTGGCTGGAGCTTCTACAAAGTGTCTGTTGATTGTTGGAATTTTGGGAGTTTAAAATGTCACAATGAAGTAAATCCTCAGTGGCCAAGCTTATATATTTGTGGAAGCCATTTGGCAAATTGCTTACTGTTGTGTTGGAGGGCCTTTTGATGACAGGCCTAGCAGAAGCAGGATTGATATGGAGTAATCTTTCCAAAAATGATGTGGAAAAAATTGGCAAGGATTCTCGGGTGTTCTTTGAACCTGACAGGTATTGTGATTTGCTGAATATGAGCTAACAGAATGTCCAAAATTTGTCAGCTTATCACTATCATGGCCATGGATTGTGTATTGTCACATCTCGATTACTACAATCGGGGATCCAGAAAGTATTTATTTGTATGCAGAGCAGTGCAGTAGTTTGTTTGCTGAAAGAATGGGCTTACTCATTGGTTTCCTTCACCATATTGGCTGCAGGCCCCTTTCAAGACAAGATCTTGTGAGCTGGAAATTGGCCCTTGACAGGCATGAACTCTCAGGTGTCGATAAGGAGGTATATGAAAGTTGGTGCATAATCTGTGAGTGGAAAGACAAGATGGTGCACTATAATGATAACCATAATTGTGAAAACTAGTTCTTGCCAAATTAGGTGTCCATAATAAGGCATAGCAAAACTTCAGGTCATGAGACTAAACTGTATTACGGAAAGTTCTTGAGACACTTTTGTATTTTGTTTCTTGACATTACATGTCCTGACCAAGAAGGCTTAATTTGCAGGCTCTTCAAAAAGTATCTGGTTTTGTTGATGTTGACCAAATCCATAAGGATGCATGGCCAGCATTGATGGCTGATCTAACTGCTGAAGGGCCTTCTATCATAGCCTCAGCCTTTGGTATGATCCACTTTATGTGTCCTTGTTCCCATGCAAACATGTCAGGAGAAAATAGGGCAGTGCAATTTGTACAGAAGTTTCTGCAGACAGGATCATTCATTTTCAGAGTGTACACTCCGGAAATTGCAATTCTGTGGATGGATAATTAGATCATTCTTAGCAATGGCTAATCATTTTTCTATGTACCGTCTGTGGTGCCAAAAGTGATGAGAGACAGAGTTCTCAGTTGTCTGTGCTTCTACGAGGACTGATTTAACAATTTTGTCTGCATCGATGCATGGGCAATATCTGAACCCTAGCATTGAAATCTACTTCTGATCTCATTTCCTGTTTCTTAACAGGATTCACGAGAAGGTTCCAACCTGAGAAGCCTACAACAAAAGGTCAAGCTGCTATAGCTCTTGCTTCTGGCGAGGCTGCAGAGAGTGTATCTGAGGAATTAGCCAGGCTTGAAGCTGAGGCAATGGCAGAAAAGGCTGTTGCTGCTGATATTGCCATGGAAATCCGTGCACAAAGCAATATTAATGACCATTTCCATGAAGAGCTTAGAGCAGAAAAAGAAAAGAGGGTGCAGGCAGAGAAAATTATTGAGGAAGTCAAGGCTGAGTTGCAGCAAGCAAGGGCTGAAAGGGATGAGGAAAGATACTCAGTTTTGAAGGACAGGGCAACTTTAGACTCTGAAAAGGAGCTCTTGAACGAGTTAAGACAGCAGGTTGATGAACAACTCCAGATGTTTTCAAACCTACGGGTTGAAGTTGCTGCTGAGAAAGAGAGACTGGAAAAGCTGCGTGTTGAGAGGGAGGAAGAGCTTAAGTCAATATCCAGCTATAAGCTTGAACTTGAAGTGGAGAGAAGAGCTGTCATACTTGTCAGGTCTGTTTGTTTGAAAAAATTTCAAATTTTCTTTGACATCCTGCAATTGCCCCTATTGTGCATTCAAGATTCAGATTTTATAAGTTGGAAGTGGCAGTTTGGTTATTCTTGGGTATGTCTAGTTCTGTAGTTTGTGGCTAAATGTCCTAACATGGAGAAGAGTGAATTTTCCCTGTTTTGGTGGATGTGAGGTCATCTGTGGAAATTCTCATCATTACCATGGGGGGCAGGTCATGGGCAGAGGATGAGGCCAAACAGGCACAAGCACAAGGTCAAATCCTGGAGGAAGCTAGGAAGCGCTGGGAGAATCAAGGTTTGGAAGTGGACACTGACCTTGACACAGATTACAACCCAGGGCAAATTAAAGACATCAAAATGGAGCTTGAAAACCTACTTCAGCAGGTGCCACAGCAAGATGCCATTGGGGAGGATTTCAAATCTCAAGTCAATGATGCAATAATCAGGTCATGGCAGACCACTACAGGTGTCTTTTCTGGTCTGTTTCACAAGGTGGCGATGTTTCTCGAGGAGCTTGGAAGGAAGGCACAGCAGCTGCAGCATAATGCCATGTCCAGTGCAGGTGAGGGAGCACAGCATTTCAAGGAAGCTCTGGGTAAGAGTACACAAGACGTGCAAGCAGCTGTTGGGGAAAGAGTGCAAGATGTTCAAGCTGCCATGGGTGAAAAAGCTCATAATGTTCAAGCAACTGTAGCTGCAACATCAACTAGTGTGGTAGAAGGCTCAAAAAGACTTGCTGATAATTGCAAAGGGGAGGCTGAGAAGTTGGCACAGCGGTTCAAGCACTAGTGACAGGGTCCTGTTTCTTGTGGAAGGCACTGGGTCTGTCTCTTATCAAAGCCGCTTATGTTTCTTTACATTCTCAGCTTTTGGTTTCTGTCATTCAATTTCTTTGTTCTTCAAGACGGACCTCTTGCAAGTGCAAGCAAAGTCAATGTAATAATTAGCTTTCCTTGCGAGCCCAAGTATTGTATCCAAACAGTTCATGTGGTTCATGGAGCTTCGCTATGCATCTGGTGCATTACAGAGAATCAAACCAACAACAATATGCTTAGGCTCATGGCCATCTGGCAGATCGGTTAAAACCCCTCTAGGTGTGGTGATGTCACTCAATAGGCAGCACAAGTATGAGGGGGTGGGATGACATGTAGAACCAGTCATCTCCAGTGTGAAAACCTGTAAATGAGATTTGCAAACAGACAAGCAGTGATTCTCATCAGCAGATGCATCTTTTCTCTGTCCTGTTTGCACTTCAATGATCTGAAGTGTGTTCTTTTGCCTTTTCTAACCTTTAGCGGTGGTTTTTGTTGGGGTGATTGTCATGAAGGTGGGTTGGCACAGGTGTGGCTGATTTCACGTTGACTTTGTGGTGCTTGTACAATAAAACTTTTTTGAGAGGTTTGGCAATGACCAGCTTTCCATGAAAGGAAAAAAAAGCACTTGACTCCTCATCCAGGTTTGATTGCTGGAAGCTTCTGTTGGGCGCTTGATGAGAGGATGCCCCTTTTTAAAGAAATCTGTACACCTCCATTGTAGAGTTAATGTCACCACTCTGAGAGATAAATAGCTGTAAGAATTTGAGGACATTTGTGCAGTAGACATAGGAAGCTGTTATTTGCATCTTGATTGAGGAGCTTGTATATTCTTAGGAGCTGTAGCAGCAGCAGATGTGCAGGTTTCCACACTTTTTGAGTTTTTTCTTGATGTCAATCTGAACTGTATATATATGTGCAATGCTGAATTTCTGAAATTCGGAGTACTTGTAGGATATAACTTCTACTGTGACCATTTGTGGAGTGCCAGTTCTGATGTCTAGGTGTTTTACTACAAGAACTAGCATACAAGACCTAGCTAGTGTGACTAGCTTGATGACATGCTCTTTATGTCAACTTCAACTACCACCTGAAAACCAAGTGTGTTATCATAATTTGGGAAGGGAAGAGATCAACATGAGTAGCAGAGCTGGTGTGCTTGAAACCTGTGCTGCACACGGGTGGATCAGAAACAGTGGGTGAGTTGACAGTAATTCAAAGGTTTGAGCTCAAAGGTGCATTGAGTATACTATTCCTCATGCTTAACATTTGTTTGCTCACGGTTTCTTGAAATAAAACAGCTAGTAGCTTGACAAGAAAACTCTGGAAGGAAAACAGGCAGCTTGCTTTTGACTGTGGTTATAGGTTAGCAGTTGCAGCAATGGGCATGCAGACTGATTCAGCGCTGAAAGCATCAGGAGTAAAACCCGTTGTAACAAGAGTTCTTTCTTGTGGAGGGAGTACTGTAGGAACAAAAACAGCCTGAAATGGTTGAGAAGGTGTAGCAGGTATGTATGCCTCCTTTGTTGCAAAGTCTTTTATCATTGTTGGGCAGTTATCAGAAACAGGATCACTGAAAACTGTCAGTTCTTTGAGGGTAGGAGATAATTGGAACTGGCGGTTCTTTTAATTGAGTTCTTTCTCAAAAAAAAACTGAGACTGATGTTTATCAATAAAATCAAATAGGTACCAGTCCAACATTGGTCTCTCTGTGTCGGCAGGTTCAGGTTTTAGGTTAGGTTTAGGGGTATCCTGACTGAAGGTTTCAGAATCTCGTGTAAAATGGATTTGGATCCATGTTGTAAAATTGTTGGAATTGAAACCCAAACCTGAATTGAGCTTCTTGGCCCGGGCACATGCACATCTCAGCCCCCACTTTGCCCCCAAAACTTCAGAAAAGGGCAAACGTGGCACATCCTTTTTTGAGCACATGTTAACAGTTTAAGCAGCTGCCAATTTAGGCAGAGGTAAATACTGAGTTTTTGTACTTTGGAAAGGTAAATATTAAAACTCTTTTTTATAATATTAGGGTTTAACCAACATTTAAACTTAGGGTTCTATTTGTTGTTTGGGTTTAAGCGTTTTGAGTTCTTTGATTTCTTGAGCTTTTAATAGTTTGTGCTCTCTGGTTTTGTGAGTGTAGAGCTTGTAAGGAATTTTCATTATTCTCATTTGAATTTTTAAGTTAGTATTTTCAATGAATTGAATAACTATTGGCATTATATTATTAACTTTTTTCTTTTTGATCATGTTGTGATTTTGAAAGCTAATTGTCACAAGAGGAAGAGAATGGTTCAAGTGAGGAATTTATTGTTAGAGTTTGAAGTATCATTCATCTTTCATGCAATATCAATTTTTTTTCTTACCTAAAGACTAGGTCATATAGGAATTTGTGAAAAGAGCCTAGACAATCTACAAATTGGGATTTGACAAAAGGAGTTGTTTGGCACACCAATATGGAAATGAGGGACACAATATTTATTCACATACCATATGACTTACGAAACATTTATGTATTTGGTTAGAGAATTAGAACCTTTTGTCAAATCTAGGGCTACTATGTTTGTTTGAGCACCATTCAAGCTTAGAAAAGTTATTGGGTTGGTGTTATATCAACTTGCATATGGGGTTAGTGCAAACATCATTGCTAATAGATCCAATGTTGGAGCTTTTACAGTGTGTAAGTATGTTGATATTATTGTCAAAGTTTTAATTTCTAGGGATGAGTTGCTAAGTTGATATATTTTTATACCTTATGGTCCACGCTTACTTAGGATCATGGATGGATTTTTTCATACATGTGGCAATATTGATGGGTTCCATATTTCGCTTCCTCAAAAGTTGGATAAACGGGTTACTACAATACCTATAGATTATCATTGTAGATGAAAAAGTTGTAATTTAGTTATTTTGCAAGCAATTTGTGACATGGACAAATTATTTTGGAATTTTTTTGCTTGGTTATTGGCGAAACAACAGATGGGGGCCAATTTAAGGTGTCATCTATTTATCACCAACTTCGAACACAATCCATTTTAAAAGAGCCAATTGTGGTGGTTAAAGATAAAACCTTATTTACTTGGAGATGTAGGTTATGCAAGTCAATATAACCTTTTGCTTCATTTCAAACCAATTGATGGAAATTTGCATAAGATCATGTTCGACCAACAAATGAATGTTGGTAGAGTTAACATTAAGAATGCTTTTGGGATTCTTAAAAGCAGGTGGAGGATCTTGCAATCCATCAACACACATGTTGATTGAACTCCCGAACTCTTGGTGGCTTGTTGTGTCCTTCATAATTATTGCCAATTAATGGGATTACCAACGCCCCCAAAAGATCCTCAAGAAGATCCACTTTGTTGTGCAAGGGGGCAAATGCCTTTTCTTCATGAAGGTTGAATCACCTCACAATGCGAAGAAGCAATGTGTGTTGCATTTTTCACAAATTGGATGATTGTCTGTGCCAACCCCATTTGATGTTCTTCATGAACACTTTGGAAATATAGGTGCATCAGATTTAAGATTTTATTATACTGGTGTGAAATTTGGAACACAAGTCCATTAGGAGGCCTCCTAGATCTTACAATTTGCAAAATTGAAAAAAATTCAATTATATTTTTAGATGAAAAAATGCAAAACATCTTACAAGGAACCCACTTTGGATATATAGATGTGTCAAATTTGAAATTTTATTCAATTATTTTGAATTTTGAACCACAAATGCATAAGGAGTTCTATTAACTAATTCAATTTGCAAAACTAAAAAAAAATCAAAAACAAAAAAGTTATTCAACTTTGTTTCTAGATGAAAATGTTCTAGATAAAAAAATTCAAAAAACCTTGGAAAACCCCACTTTGGTAATGTAGGTGCATCAAATTTGAGATTTTATTCAATTGCTCTGAAATTTGGACCACAAGTGCATAAGGAGCTTTAGTAATTAATGCAATTTGTAAAATTGAAAAAAAATAAAAAGATAAAAAATTATTCAACTTTAGTCTTCGATGACCAAATGAAAGAAATTTTTTTTACTAATGTATTGCCTCTTTACACAAAATCACATAGTGACAAAGATTTGAATCATGTAGAAGCATGTAAAATGTCTCCAAGCATTTTGGCAGTAAAAAGTAAAACATATATATTTATTTACCAATTGAGTTGCTTAAGCTTGTGCACGAGATTCTAACTCAAGCTTTCAACTCCCAAACTCAAATTCCATTTGCTTGATTGCCAATTTCTCATTGGATTTTGTAAATAAAATTGTCATTATTTCCCTAGATTCTAGTTTGTGTTTCTCAACATTAATAGAACCTTCTACAAATTTGTTCATGGCTTCCACCAAGTAATTGGCATTTGTAATCAATGCTCATTTGTGAGATGCTACTTTGCCAGAAACCCAGGGCAATTTGCAAGAAGCACCTTTTGGGGTAAGAGGAGAAGTATTTGTACCTTCCTCCAATGTATTAACAAAAGTTTCAGGAAGTGGCACATCTTTTACCTCCTCATCATTTGAAGGCGTAGGTGTGAATGTTTGAATGTTTGGAACTTCATGTTCATCCTCTTCAATAATTTCTGTAGTGCCTTGATCAACCCCTCCAGGTGCATAATCTCCTTTGGCAGAACCTTCCATAATAGTTGTCATCCATGTAAAGCATGACCATGTTGATCCACTACCTTTAGTTTGTTCTTCTGGCAAAGTTTTTTAATGTCGGTATTCACTTTCCATCTTCTTGATTTGTTCTTCTTTTCGATGACATTCATTTGGCAATTGACAATGGTGTTCGGTGCAAATGTGTGTCCAATGTTTGAATGATGAACAAGATTTGAAGACGCCTCCACTCCTCTTCATATAAGTCAAGGATGTTAACAAGAGCAATATCACTCCATCTCCCTCCAACATTTGTTTCATCATCCATTGTCTTTTTTTTCTTATGATATTGTTTGACAATTGGTATTGTAGCAATGTAGGTGTAACAACCATGGATGATAAAAATCCTTCCAACAATGGAGGAGCTACAATAGTTGTCATCTCATTTCCATTATGAAACGAGTCCACATATGTGGCCTTCCATCATCCATGATTCCACAAAAGAAAATCATATGCAAAACAAAAATAAAAATCGATAAAAAAAATATTCAATACATACAAAGGCAAAATCAAGAAAGCTGAAATAAAAAATCACTTAAAAATCAACCATAATATATACACATACATAAAGGTTATAAATCAAAGGAATAAATCCAAAAAATGATTAAAAACCCTAATCCTAATACATAATTTTTATATTACACTTATATATTACATTTTACATCATACAAAGACAAATTCAAGAAAGTTAAAGCAAAAAATCACTTCAAAAAAACCATAATATATATAAATAAATAAAAATTATAAATCAAAGAAACGAAATCCAAAATTTGATGAAAATGATTTAAATATCAAATACATACCAATGTAAGAAGTGTTGATAGAATTCCAAGTGTTGTTAAAAAAAATGAGTTTTTAGACTATGAAGAGTTTCAAATATTTTCCTAGACAATTGGTAATTTTTTACTATGGTAAAATTTTATAGTGATTTAATTTTACCCTTTTAAAAAAAAATAATTACCAAGGGTGTTGTTGCAACCTAGGTTGTTAGTTGTTGTCATGAGACTTTACCTCCATGCCCAAGGGTGTTAGTGGTGGGCAAAATGCCAAGTTGTTGCCAAAGCCCCCCACTTGCCCCTTTAAATTGTGCATGTGCCCAACCTTTATGTCCCTTTCAACCCAAATCCAAGTTTTCAAGGCACACAAGTGAAAATTTTGTAAAAAAATTGAAACTATTGAACCTTGTTTTTTAGCTGGTGACAATTCAACTTGGAACAGAAATTATGAGGCAAATTGTGATGGTGTTGGGTGCATGTTACATCACAAAACAAAAGGAAGAAAGAGATTATATCATGACATTTTGAGATGAAAAAATTGAACATGGTTTTTAGTTCTATTTTAATGAATGACCTAGTATTTAAGGAGTTGTCAACTAATTGATTTCACCCTCACTGAATTGCCCATGGTCCCCCTCTCCCCAAAAGTGAAGCAACAAATTCAGCCCCTCGCCCTCACCTACCTTCCCCCCTCCCTAAAAAAGGAGAAAAAAATGAGCATGTTGCATTATTGTATTGGTTGTCAAGATGTCTTTTTCTTGACTATGTTTTGTTTTCAATTTTCTCTTACACTGATATCTCACTTCACAAGCACGAGTATTCATTTGAGCAAGTTATTAGTTTTAGTTGGGTGCAATATGTATGAAACTAAACTTGGTCTTAAATTGAACTGAGCTCCAATTTCTTAAGAAATCTATAAAATCCAAAAATCCAAAAAATTGTTTCCAAAACCACATCAAAAGGTCTATCAAACCAAAGAAAGACTAAAAATTAGAATCAAAGGTTCCTTTCAAAATCAAGGATTTGACAACATTGATCTTTACTTTCATCCTTGAAGGATTATGTTTTTACCTAGTTTAGGATGATGGTTCATTCTTTCATGTTAATGTCACTTCTATTGATTAGTTGGGGTGGTGGCAACCAAAGCTCAAGAGGCAAAACCTTTTTTAATGTGTTCACATAATAGTGAGTCAAATATAATATGAAAACATGTGGAATGATTTGGAATGAATCTAATGATAATGAAACATTCAAAAACATTGTAACCTTGTTTAATGGATTCTTAAATGATTTGAAAATAAAATTTGTTTTAGGAAATCTTTTAGGCACATCTTTACATAGTGTAACATTTTTTTGAGTCATATAATATTTTTTTCAATTTGCAAATGAAATATTCTTTAAACGCTCTAAAAATAAGTAGTCACTGAGGATGTACCATTTTTTTTTTATTAGCTTGAATGTACCTTAATATCAAAAAAATTAAAAAAAATTAGACCATCATCAAATAAGGAATATAAAAATAAGATGCATTAAATTTCCCAATCCAAAAAATATGATTTAAAAAAAATTTCCATGATTTTTTTTCATAATTTATCATTTGTAGTCCATTTCACATTGAAGTATTCAAACATTCACATCAATTTTTGAACCAATTACATGTTTAATGATATATAGAACGTGGTCTATAATTAATTTTTGATTAAAAAATAATAATTATAATAATTATAGTTTGATAATTATTTTAATCATAAGAATTTTTGCTATTGTAAGATGTAGAGCTTCAAATTATCAAAAATGAATCACCTAACCATGCTTTTATGCAAATTATAAGTTTAAATAATGATGATTTTTTCATGACTTCCAACCATCCATTGCAATGAATAATATATGACCAATCTTCAATGCAAGTGACAACATAAAAAACTTTAGAATTAATATCAAACACAAAATAATTTACTATCCTCATGGCATTCAATTAATATGAATGTGTTGACGCACTCCCAAGTTCTTAGTTGGACCCAAGTAGGGTCTAAGTTACTCAACAGCAAAATTGTGAAAAACTTGGGGCACGCTCCCAGCTCTTAGCACTAGAAGGGGTAGAGGGGCATGCTGAAGCTCCGGGATGGGACTATAAAGAGTAACAAGCTTTATTCACTTACTCGAACTTGCATAAAATTAACCAACAAGTTGGTTAGTTCATTTCTTGGAGCACCCTTGATGCTAAAACAAGCCACGGGCAACTCTGGATTCACAAGACTCACCATGGCCCGGACTCGGGGGAAGCCACCACCTTCCCCCATATAGTATACTTTATGCCCCTCCAGGCACCCACATCTGAATGGCTTTTTGTCCCAGGATTCCCAAGGAGGAGTCCCGAAATTGTCCCAGTTTGAACTCCCAGGATTTTGTGAGGTCATAAGTCTTTGCTCCGACCTTCGATTGGGATGAGGTCTAAAGCAAACTTGTATTTTTCCTTGAGAGCTTTCCAACAGTGTATTGCACTCGACCTACACGCACCGGGGTCGAGTTGATTCCCGACTTTCAATGGTCGGGAGTCAAACTGCCAATTTGACTTCCGGCCCTTCTTTTTGCCATAACTTGTGTTCTAGATGTCCAAATGGCCCATGTGAGGTCATTTTCTACATCTACACTTCAATATCTTTTTAATGATATAAAGGACACCCCAATGCAAGGTGTTTTGACCCCTGCAATCGAACTCTGAAGTTTTGGGAGTCCCGAAGGACTCCCAAGTCCCAATTTCGGGAGTGTGAGTTTCATCCTCATACTCCTTCAAGTAGGGTTGCGACATGTGTGCACTCCGTAGTTTGCTTCAATGAACTAAAATACACATCATAAGGACAAAATTTATGAAAACAACTAATAAAGTGGATGATGTATTGTTTCATGTTGGCCTATTTGATTCTTCCATTTGTACAAACAAAAAACCTAGTTTATTGGGCCTTGCCCCCCACATGGGACATGGATTGTTACATTAGGGAAATATTAAAAACTTACCTTAAGTTATCTAGTTTCACACTTGAATGGATCTTTTTACAACAATTTTTGTTGGGAGTGTTTACATTGTGAACACTTTTAACTAATTTTATTTTAGGGCTTAGATGACAATGACAATGGTGGGTTTTTCTTCCTCTTAGCTCCTCTACTCTTGTTGCAATAGTTAGTGCAATGATGGCGATGGTTTGTGGAAATAGTGGACGTGGAGACTAGGTGGTGACGGAAGTGTGGATATGTAGTTGAAGAAACCTTCTTTGTTTTTCTCTATCTCTTGTTTTATTTTCAAGAAATTTTTTCTATTTGTGGAAATCCAAAATAGTTTTATTCATGCATGGGTTTCAAGTACATGCGGTGTTTGACCTATGGCAAAAGTGGCACACATGCTTTGCTAAGAACACTTTATGTTGCACATTTCCTTTATTACTAAATTATAACTATAACATTTTTTTGGATAAGAAAACAACATGATGTCACATGTATTGATTGGTTGGGGAAAGGGATATTTCACATTATTGGTCATGGTATTTGCATGTAGTTAGCCTTTTATAACTAGATCAAATTGATTGTTCTTTGATTGAGATGGGGATACCTTGTTTTCCTTGTGAATGGTACATAGTTGAAAAGGTCAGTTTAATAAAAGATTGTGCCCAAGTGAAATGTTGTTACAAGACTTAAGAAACATTTACACTCATGTGTACTTGGTTCATAGAAAGTTGTTGTTTGTTTGAGGTCTACAATTAATGATGACTTGGGGGGGCTAGGTTGGTGTTGGACCTTCTAAACACATCAAATCAAAAAAATTGTTCTTCGCACAAACTTCCCAGGCCACACAAACTTCAATTGTTATATAAAATGCCATTTCTTGATCCATGTTCCTTCTTGTATGTCATAGGAATCCACTATTGTGTTTTATTCCATCACGCTTGATGTGCACTATTAACTTAGAGGGTGCATAGAAGTAGGATATAGTTTATAGTCATATTGACAAGATGAAAATCTTTTGAACATGGGCATTAGGCCAATTTAAACATCTTGTAAGCTTTTACATTGCAAGTATTTAACCTTGAATTCCAAAATGTAAGGTCTTGCAAAATAAGCTCTATTTGAAAAAAATTCATTGTGGCTTTATAATAGGTGAAAATGGGGAGGAACTTCACAAGGCACCAACTGCATATCATAATGGTCTTCAACAATGTATCTTTGCAGACACCACATGGGCTCAAGTGCAAATGAATTACTTGCCCTAATGTTGCACTTTGTTTGGATGTGTTTGCCATTGGCTACCAAACTCTTTTTATCATCATTGTTTAACAATGGCATTTGGCCAAACCTTCACAAAATTTGCTTTTATGGAAGGAGGGATTTTTAATTTTATTTTTTTGCTTAATTGTGAACGTCAGCTTGTGAATTTGAAATGCACATTGATGAATGGCTATGTTTTGGAATCATAAATTACATTTCATTTTGGCTTTACATAAGTTCTTTGTTGTATTTCATGCTTCCAATAAACAATATTCATAATTGATCACCCAAGTTGATTAGGGTATCTATCGAAGTTACTAAATCAATGTAGTGACAACTTAATGATGATTATTTTTTTTTTGGGTCTTATAGAAAATACTAGGTGATGGAGGCCATGTTGCTATATAAACTCAAGGTTCTGTTAACAACCCTTTTGGTCTAACATTTGTATATGGTTATTGCAACATTGCCTTGGAGGTGCCCACCAACTTCCTTAAAATGTTTTTGTATTTCCCCCATAGTTAGGTTGTGCAAAGAATGTTCAATTGGCGATTATGGCTATTGACATAATTGAATACTCCTAGGCTGAGTTGAACACATTGTAAATGCATTGGGCTAATAATTAAAAATCATACTTAACATATGAAATGGTGTTTGAAGCTTTTTGTATTCAATAAATATTCAATAACAATGCTAGTTCATTTTTATGATTTAGTTGCAGATTATTTACTTTTTGGGGGTTAATGTGGCGAGTCATGAAGAATAGACATATAACCACAGTGATTCTATTTCAAAGCCATGTTTGATAAGCCAATCAAATTTCACAATTGCCATGTAAGGATATGGATGACTTGATTAGATCTACTGAGCTTGGGGAGTCACCCTCATTGTGATAAAGGTATCAAAATAATATCTAGATTATTTTACATGTACATGACTATGTACAATAGTAGTTCACTTTTCATTATTTGTGCTGCATACTTCACTCAAAAGGAATAGACGCTTAAGTAGCAAATATAGGTGTATAATCTAATTGAGGCTTTTCTTGTTTGGCTAGATCAACAGTGTATATACATATTATAAGGTTCAATCTTTCTATCTTGGGAATTCGTTTGAATCAAAGTTTGCATGAACCTTGTTTCAAATAGCCAAGAATGCACAAGTGTAATTATATGAATGACTGAAGTCAACAAATCAAAACCTTGCCAAGTCATTATGGGTTGGGTTTACGATTTAGGTGACATTTTACTTCAATATGCACATGTGTACAATAGTGATAATAACAATTTTTTGAGTCATGTTTATTTGAGTATATCTCACCTCTTTCAGCATGGTTAGATTGGACATGCTTGTAAATCTATAAAAGAATGGTTTATTTGTACAATAATGAAAGCTTTTTTTTGTTGGGGTTTTTTTTTTTGCAATCTTCAATATGATCATTTCAAATGTTTTTTAAGCGGGGAGTTCTTCTAAGCCCATTTTTTCATCTTTTGAACACAATAGATCTTTACTTTGTCATTTGTGATTATATAATAATATGTGTGGTCTTTGACTATCATTTTAATTATGTGACAGATGAACCTATATAAATGTAAACCCTAATCCATTATAGCCCTATATTTGATACAAATTTAACCTAAATCTAAACCCTAATCTTGTACACCTTAGCACACCTATTATGAAGGTGATGAGTTATCATGGGTTGTTATATAATGTTATTTGGTTTTGTTCTTGAAACACTTTTTTAGATAACATTTTGTCTTGTCTTGTTTACAATTTGCAAGTTTTGTGACATTTGAAGCTTTTGATTTGAGCCCTATTTGCAATTTTTTTTCCATTTGTTCATTTGCTTGAAGTTTATTTCTTGAGTTGTTAAAGTCCTTTTAAAGGTTTTTGTTTGTACTTCAACACACCACAACACACCATAGATATGTAAGTGTTCCATAACTATATTGGGTTTTAGTTTTATAAGGTTTTTAATTTTTAGTTTCTTATGTATATTATAATGTAGAATACAAGGAAATTTTTTGTCTGCCACAAATTTGTACTTGTTCCATAACTACATTGGGTTTTAGTTTCACGAAGTTTTTAGTTTTTAGTCTCTTGTATATATAATAGTGTACAATACAAGCAAGTTTTCTATATGTTGTGCATAATACTATGTGTGGTGTACAAACAATTTGTTTTGCTTGTAATTGGGTTGTTTTTGGGAAGTTTTTGAATTGTGTTATATATGGTTTAGTTACTACCTAGCCCAAGCAAAAAAAAAAACTGCACATGTGAATGTTGTTGGCATCACCAACATCTAGCAAAACATGTTTGGTGCATGTTTTGAAGCTTATATTGTCAACAAGTGTGGGTATGTAGATGTTCCTAGAAGTGGGTTCAAATGTATTGAAATTGTGACTTAGCATATCCAATTGGATACTTGACAATAACTCTAATTGTTGGGTTCAACTTTGTTTTTACCTTTTCCCTTCACTTGAAATTGTGTCCTCTTGTTGTAAAATCATGTCACAAAAACCAACAAGCATGTTAAATACTAACCTTGTTGGAAATTCAACATAATTTTTTTTCCTAACTTCTTATGTTTACAAAAGTTTGGATGCAAGTTCCAAGCCCCCACCTTGCATTATAATCCTCATGCTCCTATTTACCATCAAGCCATAAAATGGACACTTCCATTTGCAATCAACAATTAGAAAACTCACCTTGTGATTCATTGTTCAAAGTAGGATTTATTGGGTTAACATTTGTAAGCAATTCTACAAGTGGCATTCTTCGCAAGAAACCATTGACATTAATAATATTTACCTAGGTGTAAACATTTGCCAATAACAAGTGATGACACAAAATTGAAATTTTCTACTCCCAAGTGCCTTGTGTGTTATTTTCATGGAATCAAGACTAGGTAGGCAACTTGCAACATTTGGTGAATGCAAGTTATTGTGACTTACAAAATGGCCCATGAAAACATCATTGAAGTCCATATTCCTTTATATGTTTTTGGAACCCTAGAAGGATTAAGTAGTTTAATATCAACAATCCATCAATTACGAGTAATTTTTTTCATGTATATGTTTATGCCCTTTTAAAGATAAATTTTTTGTACAAATGTGCACAAAACTCACATAAAATGGGTCATTTTCTATAATGATATGGACTTTTGAAAAAACCCTTGATTTTTAACACTAATAGAAAAGAACAAAACACCCATTAAGATTAATCTACAAGTGACGTGCTACAAAATCCTTAAATTCAATACTTGATATTAAGGATGTATTTAAAACTAAAATGAAGTCCCTAATAATTATAATATCAATCATCGGATCATTTTGAAGTCCACTTATGAAACTTGTTGTTAAAGAGGACAATCCATATGTTTCACTTTGGAAGTCCACGTATCATTTAATTTTGCAAGTTATGCATAACTAATACATACATCATATGCATATTGAAGTTCATAATGTAAAACTTAGTCCTTATTAAAAACTTATGTCATGTAAAATGGGTGTAGTCACAATCCAATGAGCTAAAAAAGGTGTCAAACCACAAAGAAAAATAGTCAAAATTAGAAAAATATTTATGTTTTACCATTTAAAATCATGGAAATCATGGCAAGTTGTTGCTTTTTCATTCACATCAATGTCAAGGAATTCAACCAAAAATCCATTTAATAAAATTTTAAGTCCAAGTTTTGATTTAGGGCCTTTGAAAGTGAACACTTATTGTGTTAGAGGAAGTCCATTGCAATTTTGCAAAGGACTATCAAAAGGATTCATATATTCATTTTGATGAGAAAAGAACTAAGAGAATAAAGACCTATTAACCACATTCAAAAAGAATTCATACCTTAAAATATGTGGAATTCTTAAACTTTATAAATTCAAAGAACTTCTCAAAATTGATCTAGAATTTTAGAACTTTGAAAGTCCTTTACCACATATAAGTGAGGTATAGTTTACATTATGTGTTAAGAAAAGTTATAATTTATTATAAAAAAAACACAAAAATGTAAAATATGAATTTTTGATTATCATTTAAAATTGTTATTATTTAAAAAAAACACACACACACAAAATTTATGAGGAATCAACATATTTTCAAAATTCATATTTATTCAAAAATGATTTAAAGAAATTTATCATGTACTGGGACACCTATAAGCATTTATTATAACAAATTGTAAAAGAAATTGTTCTAAAATTTATTTGTATAAAAAAGTTATTTTTAGGCAAAAAAATGCAGTCTTTTCCTAAAGTAATCTCATTGGTTCATTGTATCTCATTTGCACCCAAATACAAATTATCCATTTCTTCATCCACTTGTCATTGTACTTGCCATGAATCTAAGGCCTCCTCTCCTATTTTTCTTAACAGTTTTTTGTATTTTGCAGTAAGAAAAATTTAAAAATCAAACCTTTTGCGGATTTACAAGACACTGAAGATGCCTACCTTCCTCAACCTATGTCCTAAAAAACAAATTCTTTTGCTCAACTCACAAGCACATAAAAAAATGATCAACCTAAAATGGGTTCAACAGGCATTTACTATGTATGATAGGCTCAAATATAGTGACAAACATGTTGAAGCAAATGGTTCATGGGACCCATAATAGAAGCTAGACAATTAATTTCATTAACAACATATTTGTCATTTGACTCTGAAATGAAATCACACAGTTTTGAATTAACTGCACCAAATAATTTCCATCTTCATTGTAACTTACACCCTTCTATCTTGCATACGGAAAGCTAGAATTAAAGAAAGTGCAATTTTGTGAGTTGTCAAACTCTTTGCTAGACACATTTGCTAGGATATGTGCTATGGTGATTTGTTCTCAACACTGTTGCAATAGGTTGCTGGGAGTATGAATTTGATTTGTTTGATGAGGTATCATACAATTGCCCATTTTCCATTTCAATGGCCTCCCTAATGTCACGCACCACTTCTGTCATGGTCGGTCTATCTGCACTGTATGGTTCAATGCTCCGCATTGCTGTTTCTGCTACCTTCCACATGCTCTCAACATTAATTGTTGCCCAATGCCGGATCAACTATAGGCTGGAGAATCCTTGATTGTAGGAATGGCCTCACCTGCAAAAGGACTTCATTATTTAACTCTAACAAGATAGAAAGAATTGAGATGATCCATTTTGTTACATCAAATAGGGTTAAAGTAGCACATGGAGGATATGGTAACTCTAATATTTATTCTAGTTTTCAACTATTAAAAATATTTGAAAACTTGTTGGTCTGAAAACAAGAGTGTCAATACCAAGTCTTAAAAAACTTCGTTGAATGAAATTTTGGTACAAAATAAGTGATTTTCATTGCTTACTTATAAATGATTAAAAGAAAATGGACTTTCTAACAATGAAAATTAGTACCCAGAACCAAATCATTGTGATTTTGGGAGGGTTAAATCTCATGAAATAAGATCTTGTAGGTGAAGACAACCTTACCCATATGCCTATGTTCCATTGATTCTCATGGTGGAATGATGTATCAATAGGCTGGCGCCCACAAATCAATTCCAATAATACCACTCCAAAGCTGAAGACGTCACTTTTGTCCGTTAATTGTTGTTTCGCATAGTATCTGGTTAGAACCAACTTGATCAGTAGCAATCATGGTCATGTCCAACAAAAACTAGAATTTGGTGTGGATACCCTAACAATTCAAGACATTTGATTTTCATAGAACTCTTCCAGCTGCTGAAAGACAATGAGACAATTAGACAAAAAGACCACAAAAAAACAAGATACATTCTTGACTTAGCTCTAGGCCATAAGGAATTAAGTTGTGTGCTTAGTTTGAATCATCTATTAAAAGAAGAGCTGTCAATGGAAAATGATGATACATACTCAGGGTCAAGATAACCGAATGTGCCTTTAACCAATGTGGAGATGTGAGAGACACCCTCTTCCATTGTAATTTTTGAAAGTCCAAAATCAGCCACTTTAGCAACCATATCTGTTGAAAGAAGGATATTGCTGCTCTTTACATCTCGATGGATGATGGGATGCTTGCAACTTTTGTGTAAGTATTCTAGTCCTGCAGTGAACACATGGTCAAATGACATAAATAACATTGGAGATCAAACATTAATTTAGATGTATTCGGGTTCAAAGATATAGGATCATAAAAGATACATTTTGAAAGTTGCTTCCAAATCAAAAAGCTTTTAACAATTACGAACTCATGTGATTCAAAAGTAAAACAAGCTTCAATAGTAGAGGTTAAGATTTTCTCAACCTTGGGCAGCATTAAGAGCAATGTTAAGTCGAGTTTTCCAATTGAGTGGATTTTTCAATGCCCTTTCAGTACCTGAAATATGAAAAACCATTTGACACACTGAAAAAAACATGGATTGATGCCAACAAAAAAAGAATTGTTCAAACACTTCAAATTTGTAGCACTTAGAACATGAACATCAATTTAGTATAATGTATTTTCCACACTTCGGTAACCAAAATTGGTTAGATTCATGAATCTTACCATAAAGACTTTCACGTAAAGTTCCATTTGGCATATACTCATAGATCAAAATTCGCTCCTTGTCTTGTTGGCAATACCCAATTAAAGACACCAAATTCTTATGGTGCACTGTAGATAAAATTTCAACCTACAAAATAATAAAATTACATTCTATGGCTTAAAACTTTTTTTAAAAATGCCACATTAAAATGTAATTTCAATAACAACTACATACAAAAAGTAGCTGATCAAAGATTGCACTGAAAATTTGTGCAATTCTCATGTTTAAGAATATTTCATTAATAATTGCTACAGATTTAAGAGAATTAGTTGTTCAACAATATTATATTGAATTGCAGTTTGAAAAAGTTTTGAAACATCAAAAGTGTTTGGTGAACTGCATGCATTGTACCTCATTGAAAAACTCTACTGCCCCTTGATGTGAAGTGCTAGACAACCTCTTAACTGCCACCTCTAATCCATTAGGTTGTCTTCCATAATGCACAAGACCAAAACCACCTTTTCCAAGGAGCTTCTCAAAATGATTCGTCATAGCTGTCACCTCTTCTAAAGAGTATTCTCGTACAACTTGTGGCCCACCATGGTATTCCAATTCTCGGTGTCTAAGCAAACCTACCCATGATATATAGAACAAAACATTAGTTTCTTACAACTTTTCAAACCATCATACATTAACTACTTGGATTTGGCACACTTGCATTTCATTGCGCATGAACTCAGCATCACATCTACCTAGATGTGATGTTGACTTGTCTTAAATCTTGAAGTGGTCATGCAAAAAGAGTGAAACTATGTTTCAAAGTTGTTTCATGCCCTTCATTTCAAGAGGATTTAGTCAAATATCCATTGTAACTTCTGAATTCTCTGTGGCAAGTGCCATCAAAACCACAATAACAACACCTGGGCTGATGCCCAATCCACTACATCTCTATTACCTGCAAAACCTGTTTTAAAAATACTATCTTTTTCAAACGGTTTAAATTACTCGTCATTCTGTATATGAATTGAGAAAGTTAAAAGAAAAAAATGGTGGAAAGTCATTAATTTCATAAACTAGTTCAAATTCCTCACAAATTGTTACAAGAAATGACAACATCTTGCTATCTACTAAAATTGGGAACATGGAAAGAAAAACCATACCTTCTCTTGATGGTGTGGCTATTGTTGCCGTTTCAAGCTTCCCTTGAGAAGAAACTTTTCTTGAGTAACAGGCCAAATAGAGCAGTACTAGAGCAATTGAGATGACCACTGACAAACCCCCCATTATAGCTCCAATAATGACAGGTAGATTATTCTTGCCATGCACATTATTTCTACTACTTGCCGGTAGGCTAGTTGGTGATGATGTTGAAGATTGTAAACAATTTTCCATAGTCCCAATGCAATATAAATATGGATTTCCAGAAGCCCTGATTTTTCACATAACATCCCACTAGAAAATGTGTTAATTACTAAAAAATAATTTCAAATCAAGAACCACTAAATTCCAAAAACATTGCATGAAAATCTTCACATATTTGTCATGCAATTATATGGATGTATAGTGTTGTCAATTTAATTTGCTAAAATAGAAACGTTTGTTTAATATAGCATCATAAACCACCAAACACATCCAATTAAATTTGGATGTGTTTGATGAGATCGGTCAAGTCTCAAGGACAAATTTCCAATTCATCTTTTCTCACTAAAAGGACAAGTGTAGTCTATGCTAAACTTGAAAATACATGTACATTATGGTTTTTACATATGAAAACTCAAAAATATACCAAAATTTGTCATAGATGTGAAGTTGCTATACTGTGGTCAATTTGTAAAACTATAACAGTAAACAAGTATTTGTCATTCATATACCTTCAATGCACATCACAACTTGAGAATAAGGATTACTTTTACTTTTACATATGGGTATGATAGCTAAGGAAAAGGTAACTTACTGGAAGGCCACACCTTTCTCTAGAAGGGTCAATGGTATGGATCCGGACAAATTGTTGTTTGATAAATCTCTGTTAACATGAGAAATTTATCATTGCCCATGTACAACTTAAAACATATTCCAAGTTC